>Ga0335075_10000290_pt1 | contig 92242 bp, 83 predicted proteins | sample Lox_Sample_24_FD_206723 | JGI IMG/M metagenome (GOLD analysis project Ga0335075, IMG submission 206723) | Soil microbial communities from Loxahatchee National Wildlife Refuge, Florida, United States - Lox_Sample_2.4 | ecosystem: Environmental > Terrestrial > Soil > Wetlands | place: USA... | reverse complement strand
TTCTCTAATATGTGTAATTATTTATGACGCTGTGTTTAGCTAGGTCGCTGGCACACGGAGCGCAGCTGTGGGGGAAAAGGCGCCAACCGCAGCATTCACCAAATTGGAACGTGCTGCGGTTGGTCTTCGACCCAGCCGCGCTCCAAAGACGGACGATAAACCTGGAACCTGCGATTATCCGCATAGGAACGGCTTGCCGATTTGGAAATCGGCGATACAGCGCGATACAGCAGGTTTGGAAACCTGCGCTACACGGTGAGAATTTCTTTTTCTTTCGCGGTCACGTGCGCGTCAATCTTGGCAATATATTGGTCGGTCAGCTTCTGGATTTCCTTTTCTGCTCCTTCAATTTCCTCTTCACCCACCCCACCGGATGTTTTGGCCTTTTTCAAAAGCTCCAGCGCGTCGCGGCGGACGTGGCGGATGGCGACGCGACCGTTTTCAGCCATTCCCTTGACGATTTTTACAAATTCCTGGCGTCGTTCCTGGCTGAGTTCAGGAAACGCGAGGCGGATAATCTTTCCCTGGACGGAGGGCGTGAGTCCGAGATTCGATTTTTGGATGGCCTTTTCTATGGGGTGAAGCGAGGCGATATCCCACGGGGTTATGACGAGCTGCCGCGGTTCAGGCGTCGTGATTCCGGCCAGTTCGCGTATGCGCATCTGCGAGCCGTAGACCTCCACCATCACGTTTTCAACGAGTGTGGGCGATGCCTTGCCCGTGCGGACTCCGGCAAACTCGTTCGTCACGACTTGCTCGGTCTTGATCATTTTATCTTCGGCTTCCAGCAGAATATCGTCGGGTGACATAATTTCGGCAAATTAACAACGAACGCGCGCGGGGTCGAATGAAAATTGCAGCGTCATTTCAGCATAAAGCCTCAGGCGCGGTCCGCCCACTCTTTGCGTATGCCAAATAGTGACCTCAAAGGCGGGATCCTTCGTGCGATCTCGGTGAAAACCGCGACACTTGCCCAGGAGGCGATTACGGCAATGGTCCAGCGCGCTGCAACCGAAAGCGGCGATCCGATAAGAAGCAGGGTCGCGGCACTCAACGGCAGGTAGTGCATAATATAAAGCGGAAAGGACTCATCGCGCGCCAGGGCCAGGGTTTTCCCGCCCCGATTCAAGTACCGTTTCCCGAAGCCAATCGCGGCGAGCACCAGGCAAAACGCGGCCAGTCCGCGAATAAATTGCGCCGCCATATTCAACAGCGAGTACCCTCCCGAAATCTGAAGCACTCTGAGCATTTCGATTCGGACGAAAAACAATGTGATTCCTAATGAAAGCGCCATGGCCTTCCGTTTTTCTATTGCCTCAAGAAGCATCCGATCGAGGCCAACCGCAAAACCGAAAATAAAAAAGGAAAAATACACGGTGAAATTGGCCCAGTCGTTGATCAGGTTTTGAAATCCTGGCCATCCAGGCCGAAAAACAGCCTCAAGCGTTCCGATCCAAAAAGCCGGGTAAAGAATCCGCCCGCCAATTGAAAACCACGAACTGAGCCGGCCATCTGAAAACAGCGGCCATTCTTTGGCTCGAATAAAGAGAGGCAAACCAAGAGCGGAAAATACAAATAGATAAACCAGAAACCACAAATGTCCCCAATCGAAATTCCCCTGGCTGGAAGCTGAAGTATGAATGCCATTGAAGAAAAGCGGGTAAAATGCAAAGAAGTTCCCGCTGAACCTCCCAAAGTTGAGCGCTTTCAACCATGCCTGAGCAGGCATGACGATAAGAATTCCAAACAGTGTCGGAAGGAGAAGGCGGTTCGCTCGCTCACTAATGAAAGCTCTCGGGCTTCGTTTCTGGAGGGCCGTCGAGACGCCGATGCCCGAAATGAAGAAAAGCAGGTGCATGAAAAAGTTATCCAGAAAAAGGACAAAGAGGCGGAAGGCATACGGCCCCGAATAAGGGATTCCGTGCAGTATCGCATCGCGGACCGCTGGTTCATACACGTAAGCAACTCCCTGCCCGGTAAAGCTCAATGCTGCATGGAACGGAGCCAGAGAAAGCACGACTAAAAATCTCAGCCAGTCCAGGTAGAACAGCCGGCCGCCAGCAACGCGGTCAGGCTTCGATTGATGGTCCTGCAGCTCAACAGTCTGCACGGGGCAGCAATTTACCCGGGTTCAGGAACCAATCAAGCGTTTCTCCGCTTCTTCGTTCGTCAGCCGTTCCTTGGTCCGCAACACGGACACGCCTACCACCGGCGGATAAGCGCGGTCCGATTTCATCCGCGGCTCGACATATTCAATCACTTCGAACAACAATTGGTTCGCGGGCGCGTAATCGAGGCCGGTCAGTTTGGATATGTAGCGGGTGGAGCGGTCAATCAGCTTTAAGTTGCTCGGTACGAGCCAAATCATGGTATTCCCCATGACGCGGCCCAGGCGCACCATCGTGCAGGTCGAGAGAGCGTTCATCACCAGCTTGACCGCCACGCGGGTCACGCCATCCAAAAGAAAGCCCGTTTCGGGCACTGGAACGAACACTGTGTTCGTGGCGGGAGGCAAACCGTCCATTGGCGACGTTCCAAAATAAATCCAACTGGTTTTCGCGCCCGCGGCTCGGGCGGCATTCAATTGGGCGCGAAAGAATCCAGTCGGTGGCATGATCGAGTCTTTTTCCGTCTCCGACATCACGGCTACGGCGCAGTCGCCATTTTTCAAAATGCGGTACGGAAGACCGTCCAGGCCAATTTTGAAGCGCATCAATTCGGCGCGGCTGATTTTGCGGATGGTTTCCATCGTTCGACCCAACGCATCTTCGCCAATGAGCTTGCGCACATCAGCTTCACCCCATTCGACGCAACGCGCCGGGCGTTTCAAAATTTGTTCCCAGGCCGCAGTCGTTTCGGTCTGCGGCAGGAACAAATAGGCCCAGGACTCGGAAGCATTTTTGTCGTCAAATTTTCGAAACGGCGGCGTGCAGTACGTTGGCGAGCGTTCGGTCGTGTCCGTCAGAACGTCGATACCGAACCGATCGGCGAAATAGCTGTTTTTGTGGCCACTGCGATAGGTGGATTCTTCAAGCGCGACAAGTCCGGCCAGCGCATTGAGCACCTCCGGCGAATTCAAGGCGGTGTGCGCGTTTTCCAGGGCGGACAAAAATTGTCCGGGCACAACGGCGGCATCGCCCCTGCCAATCAATTCCCGCGCGACCATCTCCAAAACGGTCAGCATGACAGCGAGCTGGATGGACGTGGCCTGCATTCGCGTCGAACCGGTGATCGACATGGGGCCAGTCGTTAAATTGATTTTTTCGATGCGCGGTTCATCAATCACTTCGCGACTTCGCTGGACGTGCTCGCAGAGGATGTCGTCCGGATTATTATAGACGAAATAAACTTTCGCCTTGGCTTCCACACCCTGCCAGGCAGTCCCGATAACAAATGAGGTTTCGCCGCCTTCGGTAATGGCAAAGACGACGTCTTTGGAGGAGACACCCAGGTCGGCAATTTGGCGCTTGCCGAAGGCCGTGAAATCCTCAAATCCTTCGACGGATTTGATGAGCGCAAAATCGCCGCCGGCCATCACGCTGAACGTGCGGTTTTCCGAGTCCGCAGGCGCGGCGCCGCGGCTTGCGGGCGTTTGCCGCCGCCAGAAATCGCGCCAAACCGAATCCAGCAGAATGCTCAAGCGACCCGTCGAACCACAGCCGGTGAAAAAAATCCGCCCGCCATTTTTCAACGATTCCAACACTGTTTGCCTAATTCTCTCCGCATTTCCGGTTTTAACGAAGTCCCGGAATTTTTGAATCACGTCGCCGTCGGCTTCGAAAAGCAGTTTCAAGGCGGCGGCGGTGTTGTCTTTGGCAACGTCGCTTAAATTGGCCGTGACCGGATGGGATGATTCGGTGACAAGCGCGCCGAGCTTAAACTGGCTGCTGATCTTTAAAAAATCTTCAGAACGTTTTTGCGAAGTCAGACTCATTGTATTCAATCGAATTAACGGACCGTGTTTCTTGTATGTTTTCAGTGTCTTTATGGTTTAGGTGACGGCCTCTGCCGTCAAATACTGTTTTGGGCCGCATTCATCTGCGCCCGCAATAAATCGTGGAGGGTGACCGTGCCCAGCAGTTTCGGGCCGTCGCACACGACGACCATGCCTGAGGGAGATTCCAAAAGCAACGTTTGCAGTTCCCGGATGGTTTGGCGCGGTTCGCAGCGGATCGCCGGTGCGAGTTTCGGCGGCCGTTTTTCGGCGAGCGCTTCGGCCAGTTCAGTTCTCACCGCGATACCGGCGGGTGTGCCGTTTTGCATGACGGGGAAACGGTCAAATGCGTGCTCCTTTAACGCTTTTTCAACTTCCACCGGTTCGGTGCCCTCCAAAATGACCGGTTGGAAATTGGCGATTGCCGAAACCGGCAGCATTTGCCAACTCTGCAAATCGCGTGGTGGAAGCAGCTTCTCGAGGTTGTGGCCGTCCTGTTCCAAAATGGCGTCGTAAAAATTCGCATGCGACATCCGGCGGCTGACGGCCTGGCTGATGAGCGCGCCGATCATCAGGACAGGCACCAGAGAGAATTCGTGGGTCATCTCAAAGACAATCAGGATGCCCGTCACCGGCGCACGCACCACCGCGCCCAGGCAGGCGCTCATGCCCACAACGGCCAGTGTAATGGAATCGTCGCCCGGCATAGGCATCGCGAGTCCAAAAAGACCCGCCACCAGCAAACCGCTCATGCCGCCGAAAAAGAGTGTGGGCGAAAAAATTCCGCCACAGCCGCCGAATCCGTAGGAAAGGATCGTGGCCAGGATTTTGGCCACCAATAGAAGACCCGCGAGTTCCCAGGCCGCGTGACCCTCCCACGCCAACTGGTTGTCGAGGCCCTTAGTTAAATCGTCGTAGCCCAGGCTGAAAACACCCAAATGGCCGGTCAGGAAAAAGACCGCCGTTCCTATGACCCATGTCAGCGCCGCTCCGATAGCCGGTTTGAGCCATCCCGGAACTTTGTTCCAGCGGCGCTGTCGCGCCCGCAAATCCAGCGTCAGTTTCTGGAAAAACACGCCCGCCACGCTTGCCAAACCCGCAGCCAGCGGCGTGAGTGCGTACGCCCGCCATGTGGGTGCTTCGATGGGTCGCATGGCAAAGGCGGGTTGACGGCCAATCAAACCATGGACAATAAGCGCTCCGATAACCGCCGCCATCACGACGCTGCCCAAAAGGTTGCTGTTCAGATCCTGAATGATTTCCTCCAACACAAAGGCCATCGCGCTCAGAGGGGCGTTGAAAGCCGCAGCCAGGCCGACTGCTGCGCCGGAGGCCGTAGCACGCCTGCGATTCTGTTTTGCCTCGCCCAACCAACCCGCCATGGTCGAAGCCAGTCCGCTGGCCACATGGACGCTTGGACCTTCACGGCCCAGGCTGCCGCCGCCGCCGATGGCCAGAACACCCGCTACAAACTTGACCCAAACGATTCGCCAGGGAATCACGCCGAAATCCTTCCAAAACGCCGCCTTGGCCTGGGGAATGCCGCTGCCGGCCGCTTCCGGGCAGAATGAATCTAAGAGAATACCGGCCGCGAGCGCAGAACCCACCATCACGCCAAAACTGCCAAATATAAACGTCCAGTGTGACTTGGCCGACAGCGGCACGAATGTGTTGTCATAGAACAACGTGATGAGCCATTGAAAGGCGACAACGGCCAATCCGGCGGCGACGCCGTAAAGGCACGTTTGCAATATATTTCGGGTATTTCGCGGCAACTTCGCCAGATACCCCACTTGTTTTAGAAAAAACACCGTCATAGCTTCTCAAAAAGGGTCGAATGGTTCAAGTCACGGTTTTTGGAGGCGAAGATGGAGGATAGAAGATGGCGCGGAGAGCGTGAGAGCGTGAGCCAAGACAGCATCGTCTCCTGCGAGGTTTTCGTTCACAAAAACACGAGTGTGGGTTTTGAAATGGTGAACGAACGTGTGAGCGAATTAACTGACGAGCTGAAACAGCCCATTTTATTTGGCAAATTGAAGCATTTTTCACTTGAGACGGGCGAGTTTGGGGTGAACGAAAGCCGGGTTTTGCATTGCTTTTCGTTCACCGGAAAACCACGAATGCTCCCAATGCATGCAAAACAACTTCGAAAGGGCTCCCCATGAGCCACCTTCGGAGCGTGGCTGTGTCGGACATCGTGGACAGAAATACCGCGTTGCGCGGTTGAAATTCTTGATTCACACTTAATTGACGGATTTACAAAACCATGAACGTATTTGAAACGCTTGCGCGGTCGGCACAACAGTTTGCTGATCGCACTGCTATTATTGATGCCGGCGGCGCGATGGATTATCGTTCGCTCTGGCGCGAGGTTGAGGCGTTGCGGGCCCAGCTTGACCATCTTGGCCTCAAACAAGGGCAAGGCGTGGGTATCCGCGCGCGCAACGGACGGGCTTTTGTTATCGGTGGACTGGCTGCGCTGGGCTGCGGCGCGGTGGTCATGCCCATTCATCACCAGATGAAGCCGGATGAATTGTCCGATATGCTGGAAAAAGCGCCCTTGTGCGTGATTTTGGATGATGGGAGCGGGGGACCGGTCACTGAACACCCTCCCGCCTTCGCCAAGGCTACGGCGGACAAGAAAGGGTGGACACCAAACGCTGAGGCCCTGTCGAATGGGCTGCGCTTTACGAGGTTGGAAAATTCGCAGGTTGCTCTTGCGCCGCAAATTGCAGACGCGGCTTTTGTTCGATTCACCTCGGGAACGACCGGCGCGGCCAAGGGTGTTGTGATGACTCATCGGGATATCCTGGAACGCATCGCCGCAGCCAATTCCGGCCTGAAATTGACTCATGAAGACACGATTTTGTGGGTCCTGCCGATGGCCTATCATTTCTACGTTTCCATTATTCTTTACCTCGAAGCCGGTGCGACGGTTCTGGTGAGCGGTGATTATCTCGCAGAAAGTATTTTGGATTCCGCCGCGCAACATCGGGCCACGTTTCTATACGTCACGCCGATGCATATCCGGCTCCTGAATAGCGCACCATCCGGGCGCGTCCTGCCGCCGTCGCTTCAGCGGGTGATGTCCGTTTCGAGCAGATTGAATCCGCAATCGGCGCGCGATTTTCATGCAAGGTACAAGGTTCCGGTTTCGCAAGGGTATGGGATTATCGAGGTTGGATTGCCGATTATGAACATTGAAGAAGCGGCCGAACATCCGGAGGCGATTGGGCGGCCGGTGGCGGCGTTTGAGGCGATGATTGTGCGTGATGAGGCTCGCGAGGTGGAAGGTACGGAGATGGCAGAGGTGGCAGCGCCACTGGCGAAGCAGCTCTGCCCTACCGCGGATGGGGAGACGGGGCAATTGGCGGTGCGGGGGCCGGGGATGTTTTCAGGGTATTTGAATCCGCCGCGGCTTCGCTCTGAAATCATGCGTGACGGGTGGTTTTTGACGGGGGATTTGGCGCATCGGGATAGCAGTGGGCTCATTGTTCTGGACGGGCGGACGTCGTCAGTCATTCATGTGGCCGGACACAAAGTTTTTCCGGAAGAAGTTGCCGCGGTTTTGGATTCGCACCCGGCGGTCCTGCGTTCGCGGGTGTTTGGACGGCAGCATCCGCAATGGGGCGAGGCGGTTTATGCGGAAGCGCAGCTTCGGAATGGGACGCCTGTGACGGGTGACGAGGTCCTTACGTTTTGTCGCAAGCGCCTATCGAGTCAGAAGGTGCCGGTGTCGGTGGAGTTTGTGAGGGAGGTCGCGATGACTTCGAGTGGGAAGGTGAAGCATGGGTGAACGCGGATGGAAAACATCGAACATCGAACGCCGAACGCTGAATGAAAAAGAAAGGGACAGAAGGGACGCAAGGGACCCAGGGGACGCAAATTAGTCAGAGCCTCCTCGCTTCGGCTCCTACGGATGAAGGGGCTAATTTTTGGTTTTGGATTCCAGCAAATTAGTTCTTGGCTTGAGGAGCGATTCAACGGAATAGCCCGGAATTTCGTAGGTCCAATGGGCGAATTGATCATCTGTGGCCGGCTTGCCCCCAGGCTGGTCAATTGAAATGGTCATGGAGTCGTTGTCTTCTCCAGACGGCCAAAGTTGCGCCACGTAATTGGTCCCGTCGAAGGTTTCGACTGTCACGGTTGTGGCATTTTTTGGCGCGGTTGCGCCGGATGAAACGTCATTGAAAGCGAGTGAATCGAATGAGCTGGTCACATCGTCAATCTTCGACGAATCCAATTTCTCGCCGGGGCGGGCGCCGGCCAGTCGCCAGTCATTGGTTTCAGTAGCGCGCTCTAATTTCCATGAATTGGTCGCCTCAGGAAAGGTTACGGCGATGGATTTAGGATTTGAGATTTTGACAAAGGTCTTGTCCAGCCAATCGGAGGGATTGGCAGTGACATTGTCGAATGGTTCGGAAATCACTACGACGTCAGCGTTATTGCTGTTGGCGATCACGTAGCGGCCGTCGGGCCAGCCCTGGCCATTGGCAGGCTGGTTCATGTGGTCTTTGCCCAGAAGAAGCGAGGCGACGGTTTTGCCGTTTTGATCTTTGAATTCGAGGAGCGCGCCTGAATTAGATCCCGGGCCGGGCGGCGAGAGATTAAACCGCGGGAGTTCTGACGGACCGGTTTCTTCGTGTTGCACCACTTTCAATTCAGCCAGTTTCACCAATAAATCGCTGATCTGGGAAAAATTGGCCGGGTAATCGGCGCGCTCCCGCACGCTCCAGATTTCATTGTGTTTTTCCAAAGTCAATTGGTTCGTGCCTGAATCAATGGCGATTTGCGCAATGTCGTTTACCGGCAGGTTCGGCAGCAGCTTGCCACCGATGGTTTGGTCTGCGCTTTGCCATGACGAGTTGCCACGCTGATAAATGACCCAACCCGCCGCGCCCAGAAGCACGACAAAGAACACCAAAACATTGAATTGTCTCCGATTCATTTTGCTGAAGTTTTTTTCCGCTTGATGAACGCCGTGGTCATGCCCACCGCTGTCACGGCGCAGGGCATTGCCAGGATATTCAGCCAGGTCAGGCGCATCTCCAGCGAGACGACTTCCCGACGCAAGTCCTTTTGGGCCTGGCGCAACTCGCGGTTGGTCTCCGCCTCTTGTTTCCGGAAGTTGTCAATTTCGGCCTCCTGCGCCGGAGAGAGGATGAGCTTCTGGTCTTTGTCAGACTTCTGCTGTTGCAAGTCATTCAACTTTTCCTCCGTGTCATTGAGGGTTTTCTGCAATGCGTCGATTTTGGCCTGGCCGCTGGCCTCCGCGGCCGCTTCCATTTGTTTGATCCGGGTAAAGGGCCGGCTCATCGAGGCCCGGCTGCGCAAGCCGATGAGATTGTTGTTACCCGCCATTTGCTCGACGAGATTTTGCGCAAAATCCAAATTGCCATTGAGAGGATTCACCATTTCACCGACGGGAGTGTCGGTCTTTTGCACCGAAAAATCATCCGCGAGCATGTCCGAGTCGCCGACCAGGACCACGCTCGTTTCCACTTTCGATTCTTTCAACGAATCGTCATTGGCCTTTGCGACCGTGTTTGTGTCGGAATCGTCCTTCGGCTCGCCGTCCGGAAACGCGGTGTGGAATTTTCCAGTCAGGCGGATGGCAAGAGCGTAATTTTCGCCGGTCGCCTTAAAACCGTTCATGATGGCGTCCGCGCCCATGCCCGCCATCATCGCATCGGTCAATTCAGCGTCCTTTGAACTATGCAACAGGACAGTTTCTTTGAGCCCTGCAGCCGGTTGCCCCGTAAACGCGCCGACGGTCGGCAGCCAAAGGCTGTCCATTTCGCTGGTCACGATGTCGTTTTGGTTGATGCCCTCCGGTGTCAACGCCAGCCAGGCGGGATTTTCGATGGGCTGGCCGTTGCCATTATCCAATTCCATCTTAAAGTCCAGGTCGGCGACGACTTTGCTGGTGTCGAATTGAATACCCCAGGCCTTTAGTAATTTGTCGAGGGTCGCACTGGTGTTTTGCCCGCCCATCATCGGATTTTGTTGCTGGTGGGCCATTAAAGTGGATTGCGGGTCGAGGAATGCTATCAATTTGCCGCCGCGCAAAACGAATTGGTCAATGGCATACTGCGCCTTGTCGGAAATGCCGCCGGGATAAATCACAAGGAGGGTTTTGACGCTGTCGTCAATCTTGTCGGCGTCCATTGGGATTTGCTGGACGTTGAAGTCCTGCTGTAACTGCTGCACGAGTGTCCACGCCGGGGCGCCTTGCTGGTTTTGCATCTGCATTTCCGGGTTCGGCTGCTCGCCAAACACGGGCAATGCGCTCATGATGCCGATCGTGGCTTTGTCCGGTTCCTGCACTTCGGTAATCGCGCGGGTAATGTCGTATTCCAATGATTTCTCGCGGTTCGGATCAAGAAACGGAATTGCGACGCGCTGGTCCGCCATGCTGATGCTCAGGCCCAAGTAAAAATTGTCGCCGTCGGAAAGCTGCTGCGGTTCCAGGCCGTCCATTCGAGCTGAGTCTTCGGCGTCGGAATCCGGCTCGGCATCGAATTTTTGGATGATGATATTTTTGCCGGCTGCAAATTTATATTCGTGCAACAGGTCTTCCACCTCGCGCGCGTAATCCTTTAAGAAAACTGTCTCAGGAGCTGATTCGCCCTGGGTGCAATAAAAGCGGATGGTCACGGGACCATCCAGGCTCTTGAGCACGGTTTTGGTTCCTGCCGAAAGGCTGTAGGTTTTTTCCTGCGTCAAATCCGCGCGATAGGGAAACGCGCCGGAAATGACATTCACGGCAACCACGAGAACGAACATCACCACGACACCTGCCGAGGAATAAAGAATGGTTTGAAGTGACTTCTTTTGCATCAAATGAATCAATTGGTCCTGTGTGTCCGCAAAATGACGCTGGTCGTGAACAGGCAGAACCCGATCATCGACAGGAAGAAAACGACATCGCGGGAATCCAGGATTCCCTTTTTGAATCCTTCAAAATGCGTCAACACGCTCAAAGACGTGACCAGGTCGACCAGCCATTGCCAGTTGGGATTCAGGTTTTGAAGTAAATTAACGACCGGGCGAATTCCGGCCAGGATGAGGAACAAACATGCCACTACCGAAATGATGAAGCTGACCACCTGGCTGCGCGTAATAGCCGACGTAATGCAACTGACTGCCAGATATGCCCCGGCCATCAGCCAACTGCCCACGTACCCGGCGAGAATTACGCCATTGTCCGGGCTGCCCAGGTAATTGACTGTCACCACAACCGGAAATGTCAGCGCCAGCGCCAGGCCGAGAAACAGCCATGAGGCGATGAATTTTCCGACGATGGCTTCCCACGGCGCGATGGGCATGGTCAACAACAGTTCCAACGTGCCGACGCGGCGTTCGTCCGCCCACAACCTCATTCCCACTGCCGGCACCAAAAATAGATAAAACCACGGATGCCAGAAGAAGAACGAGTTTGTCAAAGACGCCTGGCCGCTCTCAAAAAATCCGCCCAACATGAATGTAAAAGCCCCGTTGAGCAGGAGAAAAATCACGATAAAAACGTAAGCGAGCGGCGACGAAAAATACGCCTGAAGCTCGCGTTTTGTGATGGTCTTGATGTTGCCGAAGCTATTCATATTTCCGGTCAATTTTTCGTGTCAGGCATGGTGATGTTCCGAAACACGTCGTCCAAACGGCCTTCCTCTGTCCGCAATCCTTCCACTTGCCAGCCGTCCGTGGCGGCAATGACTTCGCGCGTCAAATCGCCGTCGCCGGTTGCGCGCGGAAAAACGGTCACCGTCGCGCGGGCTCCTGCGCCGTTGACGATTGTTTTTTTCGCCGAACGCAACGCCCGGAGTTTTGCCTGCACCAATTCCGCGGCTACGCCGTTCACGCGCAACGTCACCGCCCCGGCCCATTCGGACTTGCGGCGCAGTTCCTCGGGCGTGCCGTTGGCCACAATTTTACCGCGATCGATGATGATGGCGCGAGAGCAGGCGGCATCCACTTCTTCCAAAATGTGAGTGGAAAAAATAATGGCTTTGCTTTCGCCCATCTTGCGGATCAACTGCCGTACTTCATGCTTTTGATTCGGATCGAGGCCGTCGGTCGGTTCGTCCAGGATGAGAATATCGGGGTCGTGAATAATAGATTGCGCGAAACAGGCGCGATGGCGGTAACCTTTGGAAAGCGTATCGACGCTCTGATAGAGCACCGGCTCCAAAAAGCATAATTCCGCCGCGCGATGGACGGCCCGGGTCCGGGCATTCCCGCGCAGACCCCGGATTTCCGCGGCAAAATTCAGAAAACCGTGGACGGTCATGTCCGTGTACGCCGGGGCATTTTCGGGGAGGTAACCGATGAGTTTTTTGGCGGGGATGGGATTTTCCAGCATGTCGAATCCACCCACCGTTACCGATCCACTTGTGGGCGTGACGAAACCGGTGATCATCCGCATGGTAGTGGATTTACCCGCGCCGTTCGGCCCTAAAAAGCCGAGAACCTCGCCGCGTTCCAATTCGAAAGAAATCCCATCAACGGCCCGTTTTGGTCCAAAATGTTTTGCTAAATCCCGAACTTTAATCATGTCATTTGCCAGCTAGTGTCAGCGTGCGCAGACGCGAATAAAAATGACTATAAGCGAAAAGCGTCTTACGATTTCAAAATATTAGACAGCCAGCGGGGAAAATGTTCAAGAATTTTTTGCAGGGGTGAGTGGATATGTCGTAGTGCGATATACTTTCAGTTTGTATAGGTCCTATATGACGCGGACGAGGACAGCCGGTTTACCGTTTGCGTGATTCCAGGAAGCACTTTCGCCATTCTGCGCGCAATAGTTTGCCGTGACCGTTTCGCTCGAGTGAGCCCACAAACCACCACTCGCGGGGCACTTGCCAGCCGGGCAGCTTTTGCAACAGGAACTGTTTCAATTCCTCTTTAACCCCATCCCGTTTTGCGTTGACGCACGCAACGATAAGGTCCACGCGGTCGGCATTGCCGCTGGGCACGCCGAAAACGAGGCAGTCATCGACTGCCTCATGCTCGAGCAAGGCATCTTCGATGACCGCCGGCAGGACCTTCCGTCCGGCCACATTGATATGGTCATCGGCACGGCCGCGCAGATGGACCTGGCCGTCGATCATTTCGGCAAGATCGCCTGTTCGGAAAATTCCGGGAGCGAGCGCATCTTCCTTTCCCGGCCAATACGTTTCGCCCACGGCGCGGCTCCGCACCCGAAGGAATCCATCGCCGCCGATCTCCACGTTCACATTTTTCAATGGCCTTCCGACTGACGATTCATCCGTGCGCGGGCCCGGCGCGGCATCAAAAGAGATGCCGCCGCACTCGGTACAGCCGTAGAAATTATGGATTTTGACACCGTGTTCATCGAAGACCTGCCGTTCCAAGGCCAATGGCAGCGGCGCGCCGGCCGAAATGGCCAGGCGCACGTTGCTCAGGATGGCTCCCGCTTTGTGCCAGGCATGCCACAATGCGGGCACACCGGCGACCGTGAGGTTCCAATGGGCATGGGCGGCGCATCGCAATGCCACTGGCAGCGGCGATGGCGCCAGAAACAGGGGAATGCCATGCAACAGCAGCGGCAGGACGAGATTCGAAAATCCATAGGAATACGCCATTGAAATGACGCCCAGATTGGGCCAATCCGGACGCAACCCCATTGTCTCGACGATATTTTCGGCATCGGCGGCGAGCTGTTCCCCGGTGAAGGCGACGACCCGGCCGACGCCGGTTCCGGCCGGCGTGACTTTCAAATGAGAGCACGGTTTTGGCGGCAGCGGGAGGTCAGGCGGTTGTTGCTGCGATTCGAGAGGGCAAACCACTGTCCCGGCACGCCACGCCCTCAAAACGGCAATCACAAATTGTGGAGAATTGCCTTGCGGAAAAATGATGCCGCGAGCGCCGGGAATCGGCACCTCGCCTTCTTTGCGCAATTCGGAAAACGTCCATGATTGGCCGGATGCCAAATCTCGCATTGCGACCTCATTACGTTTCTCCTCGACCACCTTCTGCCAGCGTTCGTACAGCATTCAAATGTTAACTTTAAGTAAATTTATATTGGGCAAGGTTGCAAGTCCGATTTTTGGCATAAAAACGCCCTGTGGGGACGTTGAAACGTTAAAAAGATTGAATCGTTGAAACGTCTCCCGCCGGGTTTTGGCGCGGAGAGAACGTTGAAATGGGGGAATTTGTGGATCATTTGAATAATTCCCGAATTATGCGCAGGGACAATGAACCCGCGAGTTGCGCCGCTGCACGCGGCGCTACACAGCGCAGCGCGCCGTGTTTCACCACTTTCGGAGGATTGGGCAGATCAAAAAGTGTTTTCATGTTTGCGGGACGACGATTAATATGACGAATGATTATCGCGCCATCGCTGCTTGCAGGAAATTACGCCGCCTTTGGCAAGGACGCCGTTCGCGCTTCGAAGTCCGGGGCCGACTGGCTGCATTTGGACATCATGGACGGTCATTTCGTGCCAAACATTTCGTTTGGCCCGCAGGTTGTCAAAGCTGTTCGCCCCTTGAGCCGGTTGTTCTTTGATGTGCATTTAATGTGCAGCAAACCTGAAATCCTGCTCGAACCGTTTGCCAAAGCCGGGGCCGATGAAATGATTATTCACGTGGAATTGGACCATCAGGTTGAACCACTCATTTGGAAGATAAAAAACCTTGGTAAAAAAGCGGGGCTCGCGGTCAATCCACCCACGCCTATATCACTCGTGCAGCCGTATCTCGACAAAATTGATTTATTGCTGGTGATGACAGTCAATCCGGGTTTCGGCGGCCAGGAATTCATTCACGAAACCCTCCCCAAAATACAGCAGGCGGATGCCTGGCGGCGCGAAAGGAAATTGTCGTATCGCATTAGTGTGGACGGCGGCATCAACAACCAGACCGCGGCCGAGTGCGCGCGAGCGGGCGCGGACACCTTTGTGGCCGGCACGAGCCTGTTTGGGGCACGGAGCCTGAAAGCTGCCGTGACAAAGATGCGAAATATTGTGCACACAAACGACCCGGCGATGGCGGATCTGAAGGTGCAGGCGTTGAAGGGTTGAAGCGGATTGCGGCGGGATTAATGGATTGTTGGATTGTTGGGGCTGTTGTGCTAGTTTCTTAACATGATTCAGGCGGAAGAATTGGTCGGCGCGGAATGGGCCGAATGGTATCGGCTTACACCGGTTGAACGCTGGCTGGAAAGTGAAAAATTGTGGCAAACTTATCTGGCGCTTGGAGGATCGCTTGATCCCGAACCCGATACGCAAAGTCCTTTCTTCGATGCGCGCGCACCGCGTCCGCGCCCTTCTCATGGGCGGACAGGCGTGCGTGTTCTACGGCGCAGCCGAGTTTAGTCGCGACACGGATTTCGCCATTCTGCCAAATCCTGAAAATCTTGGGCGCCTCCGCAAAGCACTCCAGGACCTGTCTGCCGGTCCGATTGCGGTTCCACCGTTCGAATTAAAATTTCTGCGCAAAGGCCACGCAATTCATTTTCGCTGTCTGCATCCTGAAGCTTCGAGAATCCGCCTGGATGTCATGTCCAAAATGCGCGGGGTGGATTCTTTTGAAAAACTCTGGAAGCGCCGGACGACCCTCGGCCTTCCGAACGGGGAGACATGCGATTTAATGTCATTGCCGGATTTAGTTTTGGCAAAGAAAACTCAACGGGACAAGGATTGGCCAATGATTCGACGTCTCGTCGAGGCGAATTTTTTTGGAAATCGGAGAAATCCAGGCACTCCACAAATTCGTTTTTGGCTTCGAGAACTTCGAACGCCGGAATTGCTCGTTGAAGTCACAAAACACAATCTGAAATTGGCGCGACAGCTTGTGCAAAAACGCCCTTTGCTCCAGTCCGCACTCACCGGTCAAATCGAAAAACTGACAGACGAATTGTTTGCTGAGGAATTCGCGGAACGAGAAAAAGACCGGCTGTATTGGCTGCCGTTAAAAAAGGAATTGGAGCAATTACGCCATTCGAAAGCGCTGAAGCGACGGGTGGAGCATGGCGAACAGGCAAATCGGCAGGCCATTCCATTCCGAATCGGAAAGGACGGGAGGGACACAAAGGACAAAAGATGAGCGGTCACCGTTCCGCGCCCTTTTGATGGGCGGACAGGAGGGCGCGTTATACGACGCGGCGTCGATTTCATAGTTTGATATAACATTTTTGGCGGGATTGATTTAAGAGTTTCATCCGTTGAACGCTAGAAAAAACTGAAAGATGACAAAGATTTCATGTATGCGTTTGAGATTATCTTTGCCACACTTCGCGCGTGTCACAAATTGCATTTGGAACAGACGGCTGGCGGGCGGTTATCGCCGAAGACTTCACTTTCGACAATGTTGCGCGCGTCGCACAGGCGGCGGCGGACTATTGGAAATCCGAGACTCAGAATCCGCAATCCAAAATTTTCGGCCGCGACCTGAAAATTGTCGCTGGTTATGACCGCCGATTTCTTTCGGATGCATTTGCCAAAACCGCGGCGGAAGTCCTGGTCGGAAACGGATTTCAGGTCGTTCTCACTCCGGATGCATCCCCTACCCCATCCATTTCCTTCGCCGTCCGGCATCTGAACGCCATCGGCGGCGTGATGATTACCGCCAGCCACAACCCGCCCATTTTCAACGGCTTCAAGCTTAAATCCTATTACGGGGGCTCAAGCAGTCCGGACGAGTGCAAAGCCATTGAACAGGTTCTCGATAAAAATCCCGTCCGCCGCCTGAAACTCGGTGACGCGATTCATGAAGAGAAAGTTTCCATTCGAGACCTTCGCCCTGCGCATTTTGCGGCGGTAAAGAAGCTGGTGGATTTCAAACGGATTGCCAAATCGAAGCTGCGTTTTGCGCACGACGCTTTGTTCGGGGTCGGCGCGGGCTGCTTCGAAGAGCTTCTTGCCGGCACGACGTGCCAGGTGACGACCCTTAACGCGAAACACGACGTTTTGTTCGGAGGCATCAATCCCGAGCCGGTCCTGCAAAATTACGGCCCGACCCAATCATTTTTACGCAAGCACCCTCACGACGTGTGCCTGGTCACTGACGGCGATGCCGATCGCGTCGGAGCCATGGACGGCCGCGGCAATTACCTGACCACACATAAAATCATTTGCCTCCTGCTTCGGCATCTGCATCTCAATCGCGGTCAAACCGGCCGTGTTGTCAAAGCGCTTACGACCACTTCGATGGTTGATAAGATGTGCGCGCAATACGGTTTGCCGCTTGTGGAAACGGGCGTTGGTTTCAAGTATATATGCGCCGAAATGCTCAAGGGCGGCGTTCTCCTGGGCGCTGAAGAAAGCGGCGGCATCGGCTTTCCCGGGCATATTCCAGAACGGGACGGCATCGCCGCCGGCCTTATGCTCCTGGAACTGCTCGCCATCGAAAAAGCCCCTATCACACGCATCGTGGCAAAATTGGAAAAGGAATTTGGCCCTCATTGTTACGGCAGAATTGACACGCATTTCCCGCTGGAGAAGCGCGCGGCCCTGATGGAATCCCTGCGGAGCAACCCTCCGGCTGCGCTCTTGCGCTCGCCCCTGGCCGAAGTCAAAGCGTATGACGGCGTCAAATTCGTCGCGCGCGATTCCTCCTGGTTGATGCTGCGCGGCTCAGGCACCGAACCGATTTTGCGAATTTACGCGGAAGCCAAGACGCCTGGAGACGTTAAGAAACTTCTGAAATCTGGCGTAAAGCTGGCCAATGCAGTCGCGTGATGATAGGGACCATGGATCTCTTTTCGCAAGTCGCACTGCAACTGCCGTCCCGCCCGCGCAAAGCGGGCAGAATCCACTTGTTGCGCCGCTGCACGCGGCGCTACACGGCGCAACGCGCCATGTTCCATCAAACCCTCCCCGCGCATCCGTGTTGCCCTTGCGCTTAAACCCCTCCGGGCTTACTCGCCGGGCCGTTTGTCGCAGGCGACATCGGCGCGGCGTTGGTAGCTGCCGGCGCTTCAGTCGGGGTTGTCTTTTTCGCGCAACCACACACCGACAGCATCGACACAGCCAAGAGTAGAAGAACGATCGTTCTCATGACCACTACTGGTTCCTCACCGTAATGTTGTTGTCCACCGAGGTCACACCCTGGACGCCTTTGGCGATATCACCCGCCTTGTCCTTTTGGGCCTGTGAATCCACAAATCCGCTCAGTTGGCACGTTCCGCGATACACGTCTACGTTCACCTGATCGAATCTATATTCGGCATTGTTGCTCAATGCGCTGCGGACCTGGTGCTGCAAGGATTTGTCATCAATATACTGGCCCGTGCTGCGTGTGTTGGAACTGCTGGCACAACCGGTCAATGTCCCAACCGCTCCCGTGGCCAATAATCCCAAACACAGGGCCATGCTTATAATTTTCGTTTTGTTTTTCATATTTCCTTTCCTCACGTTTCTATTGTTTCAAGTTCCTTCAAAAGCTCAGGCGCACGCCGGCGCGGCCTACTCCATAGTCCCGCGTTTTAACAGCCGCAAGATATCGGGCGTCCACAAAAATGCTGAAGTGTGGCATCAGCCGAAGTTCAAGTCCCGCGCCGCCTCCTCCGACGATTTGGTCGACGCCCTCAAATTGATAGCCGGCTCCGCCGAAAATGTACGGCGCCAGCCCGCAACCCAGGGGAAAGCGGAAGATCAGGTTTCCAGTGGTTGTATCTACGAAGCTACGGTGCCAGTTGACGGCGAAGAAGTCACCGCCAATGCCAAGATGCCTAGTTAAAAAATAGTTTACACCCGCCCCGCCACCAAATTGCAAATTGCGCCGAGCCGCCGCGCCATTGTTAAAGTAAGTCGAGTGGAGCGTACTGACGCCAAACAAGTCGACCGACAATTCATCGGCGTGATACAGATGCCCATATTGTTCCCAGTGATTGCCCGGTGGCGGCGCCGTTTGCGCTTGTTCCGGCGCATTGTATGTCTGTGTCTGCGCATGAATTGAAATCGTCAATCCAACGACCCCCGCCATAATCCCTGCCCATTTCCCTATTTTCATAAACCTCTGCCTCCTTTGTCTTTAATTAGCTCGTCCCGTGCCATTGATGGCGCCACCTTATTCGTTCTGTCGCAACTCTTTATCGCCAAACTGACCCTCGCCGCCATTCCATCCGTTTTGCATTTCGCACGGACGGACTATGCAACAATGCCGTGCCTCGGTATAACCAAAATCCTGGGGGGGTTTAAAAAAACGCAGCTTAACAGCGTTTTTTTCGTGTCGTTTTCAAAACTGTTTCGAGCCTTCGGGCATCGAGCAGCGTGACCAAAGCCATTTCGGATCGCCTCCTGAGCAACGGCATCGGCAGCATCCCTGCGATGCCGCGCGCGCGGGTATACAAATCAAACGGCCCCTGAACCAATGACATTTCCAGGCCCAAAATCCGATCACGGGCGGACTTTTTGATTTTGATGTCAAAGCCGGCGGCGCCACGACCAAATCGAACGGGAATGTCCCGGGCCGTGGTATTGATCGGGCTGCGTCTTCTCATCCAATTATTTTTTGGGTTCATAGAATATTGGGCGCCAGTAAAAACATTGTCCGTATGGCTTTCTTTATTGTCATCCTTTACAGCGGTATAATTAGCAGCCCGTATGCCGGTTGGATTTGGGCGCCCGGATTAGATTGAATGAGCGACCTTGTGGCGCGACCATAAGTTTTATTTTTGCAAACTGCAACTGGCGCCGTTTTGCCGGTTTGCAACTTGCATCGCGGCGCCGTCTCATTGCGTGTCAATCCCGTAAAATCACGCGCGGCACGAAGCAAGCTTCACAAAAGGGGCCTGGAAACAATTTCGGCAGCGGCGGACGGGGTCCGGCTGGGCCGTTTTGTACCGGCAAGCAACATAAACATGCTTTATTCATTTCAAAGAAGGTATGGAAGGAGTCATTCATATTCTCCTGGCGCTCGCCATCATGCTGCTTGTGGAGCGGCTGATCCAGGCGGGAAATGTCTAAAGCAACGGGGCTGATCAAAAATTCGAAATACAATCATATGAAAAAGACCGACATGGAAGAAAGCGCGTCGAGTCTGGCGGACGATGCGCGTGAATTACTGGCCGCCACCGCGGGCATGGCCGAAACGAAAGTTGTGGAAGCACGGAAACGGCTTCAGGCCGCGCTGGAACGCGGCAAGGAAGCCTGGGGCCATCTCCAGGACCGGGCAGTCGAGCAGGCAAAGGTTGCCGATGAAGTCATTCGGGACCATCCCTATCAATCGATTGGCGTTGCCTTTGGTGTCGGCGCCCTGATGGGAGCCCTGCTGGCCCGCCGCACCTGAACAGCGTCATGGAAACACCGCCTGACACGGGCGCGCATTTGGCGGGCGCGATAAAAAGGTTGCTCTGGCAGATCGTCGCCATCGGCCACAATCGCGCCGAACTGGTGATGGTGGAAATGCAGCAGGAACGGGCGCGGGCGCAGGAGATAGTCTTCCTCGCGGCCGGTATCTCCGTGTTTGGCGTGTTGGCGGCCTTAACACTGACAGCAGTCATCGCCTGCGCCTGCAAAAGTCATTTACTTCTGGCGCTTTGCGCGCTCACGGTTTTTTATTGTCTTGGCGCGCTGTTCTTTTATGTTAGGCTGATGCGAATGCTTCGCGATTGGGATGCGTTTACCGCGTCACGCGAGCAAATTGAAAAGGACCGCGAATGTTTGGAAAAAAGAGCTACCTGAAAACGCTCGAACTCCGCAAGCAGGAGATCCTCGCCCAGAGCGACGTCAATCGAGTTGAATTGCTCAAGGATTGGGAAGTGCTCAAGACAGAAATGGACCGGATTAAAAAACACGTCCGCACTGCCGGTTCGATCGCTTCTTCCGCCGCGTTCGTGGCCGCTGCAGCGGCGCTATTTCGGCACAAGCATGAAGCGCCGAATACCGAGAGCCGCTCGAAGGTCCCATGGGTTTCCGCGGCGCTCAGCGGCGCGCGGGTTGGCGCGTCCCTGTTTACGAAGTTCAGGTCCTTTATGCGCGAGCGGCGATAGGATTGGATTGTCGGAGCACTTACCTGGCGGCGGGTTGTGGGGCCGCCTTTTCTTCCTTCTCGCGCACCAAAGTTGCGCCCTTGCCCAGGCGTTTGCGCAGGTAGGTCAGCTTGGCCCGGCGCACAGATCCATGGCGTTCGACTTCGATTTTGTCTACGCGCGGCGAGTGCAGCGGAAATACGCGCTCAACGCCTTCGCCGTAACTGATGCGCCGCACGGTAAATGTTTCATTCAGGCCCGCGCCGCGTTTGCCAATCACAACGCCCGAAAAAATCTGAATGCGTTCCTTGTCGCCTTCAACGACCTTCGTATGCACCTTTACCGAGTCGCCGACGCCAAACTGCGCGTTGTCCTTCCGAAATTGCTCGGATTCAATTTTTTTCAATAATGTCTGGTTCATAAATTAGCATTGTCCGGCTTTAATAAGTCCGGACGTCGTTGTTTTGTCCGCAGTTTCGCCTGCTCGCGCCGCCACTTTTCAATTTGGGCATGATTGCCGGAAATCAAAACGTCCGGCGTCTTCATTCCCCGAAATTCAGCCGGTCTGGTATATTGCGGATATTCCAGCAATCCGTGGCTGAAAGACTCGTCGCGCGAACTTTCATCGTCGCCCAAAACACCGGGCAATAACCGGGTCACGGCATCAATCACGACCATTGCCGGGAGGGCGCCGTTCGTCAGAACGTAGTCGCCGATGGACAATTCGTCGTCCGCCAGCGCCTGCCGCACGCGCTCGTCAAAGCCTTCATAATGGCCGGTGACGAGCAACAAATCCGTCTGCGCCGCCAGCTCCCGAGCAATCCGCTGGTCAAATTTTCGGCCGGCGGGCGAAAGTAAAATCACTTTGGCGCCGTCGCGCCGCAGACTCTCTACCGCTTCAAAGATCGGTTCCGGCTTCATCAACATTCCCGGCCCGCCCCCAAACGGACGGTCATCCACGGTTCTATGCCGGTCATGCGTCCAATCGCGCAAGTCGTGCACGTTTAAGTCCAGCAACCCCTTCTTCCGCGCGCGTTTGATGATGCTCTCATCCAGCGGCCCGGCAAACATGGCCGGAAACAAAGTCAGCACGTCGATTTTCATCATGCCTGCATCTTCGTCCCCGGTCCCGGAATCCCGTGAGGACGAGGGTGATTACGATTTGGCGTCCTCTACGATTTCGAGGGAGCACCGCAAGCCCTTGCGGGCGCTGCCCGCCAAAAGCAACGAGCGGATCGCATTAATGGTCACGCCCTGCCGCCCAATAATCTTTCCAACATCGGCCGGGTCCAGTCGCAATTCGAAAACCGTCATACCCGACCGCTCGACCGGTGTTATGCTCACGGCTTCGGGCTTTTGCACGAGTCCTTTAATGACGTATTCCAGGAACTCTTGCATTGATAAAAATCATTACGCCGCGGGCGCTGCCGCGGCGGCCTTGCCGGCCTTTTTGATGAAACTGGCCACTGTGTCGCTGGGTTGGGCGCCTTTGCCAATCCAATATTGGGCGCGATCCAGCTTGAGCGAGAAATTCTCGCCCTTCTTGAGCGGATTGTAGGTGCCAATCTCCTCGATAAATTTGCCATCGCGCGGGCTGCGGCTGTCCGCCACCACGATGCGAAATGCCGGCATGTTCTTCGTGCCGACCCGTTTCATGCGAATTTTGACTGCCATAAATATTACAAAAGGACGCGAAACATATCAGGCTCCCCGTTTTTTGCAAGCCTTGTTTTTGATTTAAATGGCTCCTGGCCGGCGCGGGCTTATCGTTTTATTGGCCTCACGATATTAATCCACGCCAATCATCACATTTGAGGCTTTTATAATGGCGCAGGCATCCATGCCAACTTTCAAGTTTAGCTCGCGGGCGCTTTCGGTGGTGATGGTCGCGGTGATTTCGACCCCGGGCGCGATGTCCAGCGTCACAACGCTGCTGATTGGGCCGGTTTCCACGCTTTTGACCTTGCCATTAAGGACGTTTCGGGCGCTCAATTTCATACGTTTAACCTTAGCACATCTCAATCAGACTTGAAACGGGAACTCAAAACGAGAAACTATTGAAATGAGCCATCCCTACGAAGAGACTTTGAGCGGTGAAACATTGCCCCGTTCCGCGCCGGATTCCCGCCACGAAGCGATCTGCGATCGTTTGCACGCCACCATGAACGCCAGCATATCGAATGTCGCCTCCACGCAACTGCTGGCCCCGCGGACCAAAGTGCAGGTGACGCGGGACACGGCGATTCGTCCCGACCTCGCCGTCCTTACCACGGCAACCGGCAAACTTTTCCTGGCCGTGGAAATCGTCAGTCGCGACGACCATAGAACGGACACCGTCATCAAAAAGGATATCTACGAGCAGATACGGGTCCCGCGCCTGTGGATGGTGGACCCTCGCTATGACAACGTGGAGGTTTATCACAGCACGGAATTTGGCCTGCAACTCAAGGGGATCCTGGCTGGAAGTGAAATCCTGTCCGAAAAACTTCTGCCCGAGTTTCAGATTGTGATCAAAGAACTCTTCGCCACCGAAATATAAGCAGCTGCCCCGCCAAGCTTTGGCATAGAACCATCTGAGAGTCGGTTATGGCGACGGCGGACCCGCAACGATCCGGTAGAATTTTGCCGAACCGGAGGCATTCGTATCGACAAGGACAAAGGGCATTGCCTGGGGTGAATTCGTTGCGAGAACATCTGTCCACGTTCCCGTCGCGAGGTTGGTCGTGGCCTGCAGTTCGTAATCCAGGCCAACCTGGCCGGAGACGCTGACACTAAATTGTCCGTTGGAATAAGCGGCTGAGCTTTGTACAGGAGCAGTCAATGGAATTACGGTCAGCACAGCCGCCGCGCTGGTTACGTTGCCCGCGAGTGTTGAAACGACCACCGCGTAGCTCCCGGCATCATTGAAGGTAACGCCGGCAATGGTCAGGCTGGCATTTGTCGCCGCCGGAAGATTTGTTCCATTAAAAAGCCATTGATAGGTCGGGGCGGGAATACCTGTGGCAGCGACAATGAAGACAGCGTTGGAACCATAACCGATTGCCTGGCTGGCGGGATTTGTCAGAATATTCGGCGAAAGTTCAGGCTGCCAGCCGTAGAGCCACGCCGTTGCGCTGCCGGCCAGCGCCACGTTTGGATCGCCGGCCGAAAGGGGAATTCCATTGCTCAGGGTCACCACCGTGCCGTAGTCATTGGTGCAATTGTAATACCAGTTGCGGAAATCGTTCGTCGGGATGGCGTCTGAACTCCATCCACCAATGTTCGTGCTGACAAAACAATTGATCAGGGCGGTGTTGCCGTTCGTAATGCTGCGGGTGCGGCCGACAACGTCAAGTGGGCTTCCATTGGCCAACGTTTGCAGCGCGCAGTTCACGAATGAAAATCCGTTGCTGCTGATGTCCGTGGCCGGGTTGGGCGAAGGATTTGGACCGTACGACGCCGAGCTGTTTTGCCGTGTCAGATATAGAATCTGGCAATTAGTGAAAAACAGATTGCCGCCGCCCCAAATAAAGTCCACGTCACCCTGAACAAGGCTGCTATTGAAATATCCCTTGCTCGTGCTGATGTTGGCCAAAATCGTGTCCTGCGTGCTGTCCACGTTGCAGTTGTTGACGATGATTCGCGCCGCGCCGCTCTCCAGCATGAGCGCTTCAGCCTGCGACGCATCCTGTGGCGTGGAATTCGAGACCGTCAAATTGTCCAGGGCAATATCATTTGCGGCGACTCTGAAGGTCATGCGGTTGTGAGTGTTGCCATAAACATAGCTGTTATTGGCATAGACAATCGTCGTGTCCGAACGACTCTGCCCGCGCAGCGTGATGTTGTTCTTCGATTGGACGTTCACGACTTCCGTATAGGTACCGTTGTGAATAGTAATGAGCGTTGGAGTCGTGTTATTGGCGGGCACCGAATCAACCGCTCCCTGCACCGTCGCAAAATCTCCGCTGTAGTCCTGAGCGACGACTAAATTCGTCGGATTGGCCGGACCGGTGGGCTTGGTGGTAAAGGTCCATTCATTGGTAGCGGTGATGCCCGCAAACCAGGCCCCGGCGCTGTCAGCGAATGTCCCGTCATCAACGGTCACGCAATAGGTCTGGTTGGACGTCAGAAGCCCGTGATGCGGATAAATCGCCGCCGTCCTGCCGCTAATAATTACCGGAAAATTCGTGAATATCTGGCCGCCAATGCTGTAGGGTTGAACATTGGCAGCGTACGTCGGATTGTTAGTTACGTTCTGGCTCAAATCAATCGTGTCCACTGGCGTGGCGCTGTTGGTAATGTTGTAGATTTTAATGGTTCCCGCGGCCAGCACGGTCGGCTGGGAACTGAAAGTAATGTATAGCGGTGTATCGTAACAAATATTCGTTCCGCCGTTATTGGGTGTCAGCGCCGCAACGGACATAGTGGAATTGACCGTCAACGTGACGCTAACCGTGTTGGTCACACCTGCGGCGTTGGAGATAGAGCATGAATACGAGCCGGTATCGGCGGAAGATGCGCTCGCAATTGTGAACGTAGCGTTCGTTGCCGTATTGTTGAGGGCCGTCGAAATCGGGGTTCCATTTTGGCTCCATTGATAAACCACAGCCGGGACACCGGAGGCAACGACTGAAAATGACGCCGATTGTGTGTTGGTGACGACGAGGTTTGCTGGCTGCATGGAAATCATGGGCGGCACAATGACCGTCAAGACCGCGCTGTTCGTAACGATTCCGGCGGAATTGCTCGCAACGATGTAATAAGAATAGCCGTTCTGGGAATACTGAACATCGGTCAATGTCAATGTGGCATTTGTCGCGTCCGGAATGGGAGTCTGAGTTTCATCCAGCCATTGCAACGTTGGCACGGGCACACCGGTAACCGAGGCAACGAATGTCGCGTTGTTGCCCTGGACGACGGTCGTATTCGTCGGGCCGGTAATAACCGGCGGTTGATTGCCGGACGCCACGGTCAGCGTCATGCTGTTTGTCACAATGCCCGCGCTATTGCTGGCGATGAGCGAATAAACGCCGTTGTCGGCAACCTGCGCGTTGGTTATGTCGAGTGTAGCGGTCGTGCTGCCGGCAATAATCGAACCATTCGCATCCGGGCCGTCCGTCAAATTGACGCCGTTAACCTGCCACTGCAGCGTGGGCGCCGGGACACCGGAAACATTCGGACTAATCATCACCGTATCGCCCACAAGCGCGGCTTGATTGTTCAAGCCGCTGATAGAGGGCGTGACAATGACCGTGAGTACCATGCTGTTCGTGGCCGCACCCAGCGCATTCGTCGCAATCAAGGTATAAGTGTAGCCGTTTTGAGCATATTGGACGTCGCTCAGGGCCAGCGTGGCATTGGTTGCCCCGGAGATATCAACGCCGTTCGTCTGCCACTGAAACGCGGCTGGAGGCACGGCGGTAATCGCTGGAGCCAGCACCGGGCTCGTGCCGGCGACTACCGTTTCATTTGTCAGTCCGCTAATGGAGGGAGCAACAGGCGTAACCAATGACACGGTGATGCCATTGATCGGCAAAGTCGTTGCCACACTGCCGGTCGGACGAATTCCGACATCCAGGCCGTCAAATGTCATCGTGAGCGGACTTGCGGTTTGGGCGCCGAATTGTCCTGTCCAGCCGCCGGCGGAGAAAACAGCCCCGGTATTGCCGGCGCCATTATAAAGCGTATTTGTAATCCCCAGCGTCGTTGAGCTGATGTAATAAATCTTCAGGTCGCTCGTATATTGGCTTCCCGTGGCGAGCCGCGGTTGGGCGGTGACGCCATTCAAAGTGACCAGGTTCGCGCTGCCTGCGTATCCTGAATTGTATCCGATGCCCTGGTTTAAATTGTTGACCCCGGATTGGGCCGGACGGGATGCGATCGCGGAAGCCTGGAGTGTGGCATTTGAAGAATACGCAAATGCTCCGCTGTAGCCCACCCAACCCTTGCAGGCGCCGTTTGTATTGCTGGACAGGCTGCTCGACAGGCCGCTGTTCCATAGGGCCGTCCCGTTGGTGGGTGCGCTGCCGCCGCCCGAATTAAACAATCCCAGGTTCAGTTGCTCATTATTATTGGCAAAGCCGTTGAATACATTGGTCGTGTCAGTAAAGGTAACTTCAATCTCAATGTACTGACCCGGCGTATTCAACGTCACCGGCGCGGTTGTGAACAAGGCCTGTGCCTCGGTATATCCCGATGATGTGGAAGCCGTGGACAGCGTGAGCGCGCCGGCGGCAATGGTTGTGGTTGTGGCATTCTTGGATGATGCAATCTCGTAGGCGGTAGTCGTCGAGGTGGGGGTGGCCTGCGCGGCATTCGCGGGATTCAATGTGCTCAGGTCGCCGCTTTGAAATGTGTCGTAAAACAAAACCGCCGTTTGCGCGGCCGACGGCAATGTCAGCGTCACAGTGATGGCGAGTGAAAGGAGGACGGCAGAAGTTTTGAAGTTCATAGGATTGTCTTGGATTCCCCAAATCATAGCAGACCCGTCGCGAACCGGGAACTTGCCGATTATCCAATAATGATTGAAAATTATCCACCGCCCCATGAAAAGGCTTGTCTGCCCTCAATCGCAGGCCAAGATTTGGACAATGCGCAAAAAATTTCCTCGTGTGCTGCTGGCATTGGGCTGGTACGAACAACGAGTGCATCAAGGCATTGCCGGCTACGCTCTAAAAGCCGGATGGCATTTGTGCGCCGATGTGACCAAGGAAAAGGTCATCCCCTGGGGTTGGGAAGGCGACGGCATCCTGGCCTGGCTGGGCGCGGGAGCGGATTTGACGAAATTCGTGCTTGAAACAAAATTGCCAACGGTGGACTTCAGCTATCGCCATTCGGAACTCCAATTTCCGCGCGTCTTGTGCGACCACCGGGCCGCGGCCAGGCTTGTGGCGGAACATTACCTGGTGCGCGGCTTCGAACATTTCATGTACTACAGCGCCCAGGACAATTGGGCGTTTGAAGAAAACGGCCAGGCCTTTGTCAATGTTTTGAGGGACCGCGGACACGATTGCGACTGGATCCGGTGGCATCAATCACCGGCCTTTACAACCGGCCATTCGCGGTGGAAAGACAAACGAAACTGGCTTGCCGCGCAATTGAAAGGAGCTTCCAAGCCCCTGGCGTTATTTGCCGCAACCGACGATCACGCGCTCGAAGTCGTCGAAGTTTGCGAGACCAGCGGTCTGGCGGTGCCCGAGGAAGTCAGCGTCATTGGCGTGGACAACGCCCTGCCCGCGGTTGACGCCATGCAAACGCCCATTTCCAGCGTGGACCAAAATTTTGCGCTGCTCGGCTATCGCGGCGCGGAACTGCTCGATCAACTGATGCACGGCAAAGCGCCGCCCGCCGAGCCCATTCGCATACCGCCAACTGGGTTGGTTTCCCGCAAAAGCAGCGATTTGCTGGCAATCAACCATCCGGGCATCGCGCGCAGTCTGCGCTACCTCTGGGAAAACCGCCATAGACCGATTGGCATTGACGACCTGGCCCGGGTCGCGGCGATGTCACGCAGCGGCCTGCACAAGGCGTTCCTGGACCACATCGGACGCGCGCCGGGCAATGAACTGCACCGCGTTCGCATTGAAACCGCCAAAAAACTTCTCCTGCAATCCAAAAAGAAACTTGAAGAGATTGCGGAAATGTCCGGTTACCAAAGCGTGAATAGTTTTTGGGTCGCGTTCCGAAAAGCGACGGGACTATCGCCCAAGCAGTATCAAAAACAATTCTTTGTCTAAGTTTTGGTTCACTTCTGCGTGGTTCGAAAAACAGTAAAATAACTAAATTTCCGGCGGTTTTCCCCTTGATTCCAACGGCCAGTCTGCCTGCAGGCAGGTGTTCCAAGCTCCGGAAAAGTGCATTTTTTTCATACTTCTTTACATAAAGACGCAATGGTTTTCCATGCGGGGTCTGGTAGACTCTTAACATCAAGCCATGCAAGCACGAACTTTAGTTTCGCCACGTACCCTGGTGAAATCTTCACGGGCCAGCCTCGGTTTTACGCTTATTGAATTGCTGGTCGTCATCGCGATTATTGCAATCCTGGCGGCGATACTGTTGCCCGTGCTGGCAGCCTCCAAGGAAGCCGCAATGCGCACCGCTTGTGCAAATAATCTCAAGCAAATCGGCATTGGATGCAGTGTGTACTCTTCGGATAACAATGATTACCTGCCGACAATCAATCTTCCGGGGCCCACTGAAAACTTTTACCAAACAAGTTTGGCATGTCGCACGACCACCATTCCCGGCACTGCAATCTCGGTCGGCCCTTTCGGTCTCGGACAATTATTTTTCTATGGGGGCGTCAATAACCCGCAGGTTTTTTACTGTCCCAGCGTTCTTACCGGTGAATACGCATTTTCATATTATACTGCCCCCGGTTATAACTGGCCGGCAATGACGCCGGAGGCCCAAGCGCAGGGAGACGGCAATGCCTTTGTCCGGTGTGGTTATAATTATTATCCTCAGTCCAAGACCCTGCAATCGGTTTCAGGCCCCAGCGGGACCATGACTCTTCCTGCGGTCACTTTTGAAACACAATCGTTTACCCCTCCAAATCCGCCTGGCGGCACCAGCCCGAACACCGCTGACGAGCCCGCTCCGATGAAAATGACCGACGTGAATCAAAACCTGGCCCTGGCCGTTGATTCACTAAAGAACTGGCAACTCATTAACCACCAGTATCGCGGCAGTCCATATGGATTAAATGCTGCTTTTCCGGATGGCCACGTGCGTTTTCAAACGGTAAATGGAAATAGCAAGAGCGGTTCTAATTTGCCGTTCGACCCGGTTTTGTGGTCCACGCCTGACTTTACCAATGGTCCTGGTGAGACCTCGTACACCAGCCCCACACCGGCTGCGAGAATTATCATGGCGGGATATCGACCATAGTTTTTGTGACAGTTGTTTCTAGAGTTGCAGGCAAAACGAATTGTTAACGCGTTTAACCAATAACAAACGGAGATTATGAAAAACACCCTATCCAATCAGTGTATAGCGCTCGTGCTTGCGCTGGGCGTATCGTCCTATGCATGCCGGGCGCAGGACACATTTTTCACAGATACGTTTAATGGCAGTACCCTCGATGGTTTAAGCATCCCGGGTGGCACGCCGACCGCGTCTTTCACGAGCTATGATCTGGGATCGGGCAAAAATGCCACCACGTCAACGATTGGACCGGGGCTATTAAGTTGCAAGCTGGCCTCGGCGACAAGTTCAGGATATTGGGAGGCGCAGGCATTGTTTACGACCAACGCCGTGCAACTTGTTATGCCGGGAGACTACGTTGACCTCGCCATCGTTTTTACCAATTCGCAAAACACTCTTTTGAACGGCAACGTATCGCCCATTTGGATTGGTTTGTATAATTCCGGCGCTGCGCCCGGCACAATCAACCCGCCGGTTGCAGGAGCATTGGCAAACGCCGGTTTGACGACCACCTCCGGGTCTCCCTATGCCACCGGCAATTGCGAATTGTGGCAGGGCTATGTCGCCCAGCCCAACAGCGACGTCGGTTCTCAAATTCTCACTCGCCCGGTGCAAAACGGTACGGGCACAACGTCCGCCAACCAGGAATTGCTCGGCAACGAAGTCAGTGGTGGAACGTACACGAATCCAAAGGGAACGACACTGGCGACCTCCGCATCGCAGACTTTTACGCTGCCCACGAACAGCGCATCTACCGTGGACTTGAGAATTACGCTGGACCCTGCGGGCTCGGGTAATCTGATCATCAGCAACGCTGTTTACATCGGCGCCGGCGCCGGGAGCACGCCGGTCTTCACAAATAGCGTCAGCACCAGCACCATTCTCGCCACTGCGTTTGACGGCATGGCCATTGGCGCCTTCAACCACAATGGAAGCGCAGACCCGCAGATGGACATCTCGTCAATCACAGTTACAGGTCATAGCAGCGCAGTAACAAATCCGCCAACGATTACATCGGAGCCCGGGTCTGTCGCCGTCGCCACAAATGGCTCCTGCGCATTTACAATCAGCGCCCAGGGGTTCGATGTGAACTACCAATGGTATCGCGACGGCGCCAAGCTCGTTAATGGCGGCAATATCTCGGGAGCAACCAGCGCCCAACTCGTCATTTCCCCGGCGAGCACTGCTGACGAATTCAGCGGCTCGCTCGGTTATTATTGCGTGGTCACGGGCGCGGGCGGCTTCAATACCAACTCAACCACCAATGCCCTCATAGAGATTGCTTCGACCAACCTAGTCTGGGCGCCTAATAATCCTGATGATACGTGGGATATTAACGACCCGGTCAATGGCGAGAACTGGCAGGACCCTCACAGTAATCAAACTGTGTTTAACTACGGCGATCCCGTCGTCTTCAACGACAACGGTGGAGGCGGTTATGTAAATTTGTCAGACAATTATCTAAGCGCTTCCTCGATAACGGTGAGCAATGACGCGACCTATTATATTTTCCAGGGAAGCGGCAGCATCGCGGGGCCCGGCTCTCTCGATTATGTCGGGTCTGGCCGCCTGACTCTCGATGCCAACAATACCTACAGCGGCGGCACCCTTATCAGCAATGTAAATGCGTACGTTTACCTTGAAACCTATGCTGGCCTGGGAACTGGCCCGGTTGTACTGGGTGAAGCAGGCGGCCAGATGGAAATTGTCCCGAGCGGGTCGGCATCTTCGGGCATTGTGGGTGACGTCATCGTCGCAGATGATTTTACCAACCTGTTGGACACGGCTGGTTCGTACGGGGCTGTATTCCTTGGCGATCTTTCCGGGACGTCGGGAAAGACTTTGACATTTGAGCCCAGTTCAAGCAATCCCGGTGGCGTTACGCGCATTCGCGCTTATGGTGACAGCACTGTTTACGACGCAAATTTAAACCTCGCCGACAGTGTAATCCTTTTTGCGCCTTATTCCGGCTCAGGCAGCCAAACTTACAATGGATTCATTTCAGGCCCCGGTGCATTTATGCAAAAGGGCACCCTCACATATCTCAACGCCCAGAATACGTATTCAGGCGGGACCTATCCGGCGACCGGCGCCATTGGGCTTGGAGTCAGCTCCGAGGGACCGGCGGGCGCCCCAACCTCAGGACCCCTGGGTACGGGCCCGATTATTCTGATGCCTGATTCAACGACTACTTTGACTGGTACCGGGGAAATATTCGCCAACAGCAACTCCATCACCATTGGAAATCCGATTCAATATGCCAGCGGAACCAACAATCTGTCGCTGGAGGTTGGAGGTTCGACAAATCTGACCCTGACGGGTCCGTTTACTTTGCTGGGCAATGATGATATCGTTTCGAATGCGTTTACCTCGCGAACGCTTGAGGTAACAAATACCGGGCTGACGATCATGACAGGTGTCATTAGCGACGGCGGTGCGAATTATGGATTTAACCTGACAGGCAGCGGTTTCCTGGTCTTAAGCAACACTGAAACCTACACCGGACCCACGACCAACAGCGGCGGGACGTTATTGGTCGACGGTCGAATTGGCCCCGGAGCCGTCGTGGTCGTTTCGAATAGTTTCCTGGGCGGAGTCGGCACAATTTCCGCGCCTGTCACTATCGAAGCCGGCGCCGGAATTGAACCTGGCAATCAGACGGTTCCCGGCGTCCAGGGGATTGGCACGCTGACGATCAGCGGTGCACTGACAATTTTGAATGGCACGACAAACAACGTGACGGTCAATCAATCTGCCGGCACGTACGATCAGGTGAGTGCCAGCTCCATAACCTACGGCGGGACATTATTTGCCACGAATATCGCCGGCGCGTTGAGCATCGGCGATTCATTTAAAGTATTCAGCACAAGTACAGAAATGGGAAACTTCACAAATGTCATCGGCTCACCCGGCGCGGGCCTGGCGTGGGCTTTCGATCCCACTAACGGCACCTTGAGCGTCGTGCAAGGCGTCGTCATTCCAAACGTTCCGCCCACGATCACGAGTTTCGCCATCTCTGGAGCGAACTTGAATATCACAGCCACAAACGGCGTCAATGATGGAACCTATTATCTGCTCGGCACCACCAACTTGTTACTGCCGCGCAGCCAATGGACGGCCGTCGCCACAAACGTGGTAACGGCCTCGGGAGCAACAGAGGTGTTCAGCTTCATTGGCACCAACGTCTATTCCGCCGGCAAGCCTGCGCAGTTCTTCACATTGAGCAGCACCAACAATTAGAAATGTTTGAGAACACACCAAAAGGCCGGAACTTGCATAGTTTCGGCCTTTCGCTTTCGGCAGCCATGATTGCGCGATGGACCGTGGCGGTGGAACACGGCGCGCTGCGCCGTGTAGCGCCGCGTGCAGCGGCGCAAGGAGTCTGGCCAACCGTCGTACGACGTATGTTCCGCCCGCATCTGCGCGGGCGGGGACGGCGTAGCGCGCCATCCTCCACCAGGCCAGTGGAGATTTTTCACACTTTTTTGCACAAAGACGCAATGACGATTTCGCAATAGTGATTTAGAATAAGGTATTTCCGACGTATCATGTTGCACTTGGCTCCGTTTTTGTTCAGGTTCCCGCGCCAGGCAATCCTGGCTGGCGTGGTGTTGGTGTTCGGCGCCGTCCCTACGATGGCCGGCACGCCCTGGTCACTCCTGATTAACACCAATAACATCATCGTTGTAACCGCTTCGCCGTACAATGCCGTGGGCGATGGCGTGACGACAAATACCACCGCGATTCAGAACGCGATCAACGCGGCATCTTTAGGCGGCGTGACAAATGGCCTAAGAGGAGGCACAGTCGAGATTCCAGCAGCCGCAGCTTCGTATTTGTGCGGGCCGCTGAACATGTCCAATTTCGTCAATCTTCAAATTGACAGCGGCGCAATGCTTCAAATGCTGCCTTTCGGAAGTTATCCCGGCGGCGACAGCCCGGCGGATTTCATTACAGCGTCTAAAAATCAAAACATCGAGCTTAGCGGGTTCGGGACCATTGACGGCCAGGGGAGTCCGTGGTGGACCGATTATGACACAAACAGCAGCCTGATGCGCCCTTACACCCTTTTCGGTCCATCAGGATGCAGCACCGTCGTCGTCTGCAATGTGACATTTCAAAATCCTCCGAACACGCACATGTCATTCGGTAGTTCAGGCGGTTCCCCCTGTAACGACGTCCTCATCACAAATATCACCATCAACACCCCTGACGGCACCCCCAATACCGACGGCATCGACTTTGACGCCGCGAATGCCGTCATCATTAACAGCTACATCAGTGATGGAGACGACCACATCGCCATAGGAGGCACCAGCGGATTCATGCACGACATCCTTGTGACCAATTGCTTTTTTGGCACTGGCCACGGCATGTCCATCGGCAGTTATACGTCGGCCGGAGTCAGCAACCTGCTGGTCACTCATTGCGCCTGGAGCGGCTCCGAAAACGGATTGCGCTTGAAATCCGAACGCGGTCGGGGCGGCCTCGTGCAGGACCTGACCTACGAAAATTTGAGCATGACCAACGTGCAGTGGCCGATTCTCTTTTATAGTTATTACCAGTACGGCGAAGGGCAGTTGGAGGACGCCACGCCCTACATGGCCGCGACTGACGCCATTCAGACGGTCACGTCCACAACCCCCATCTGGCGCAACATCGTTGTCAGCAATTTGACGGCTACGACTGCGAAAAATTATCCCGCCATCATGATTTGGGGCCTGCCGGAAATGTTGATTTCAAATGTGACCTTGAACGGCGTCAACATTAACGGCTCCGGAGCCAAAACCTGCCAATTCTATTACACAACCAATCTTCAATTGATTAATTCCGGTGTCAGCCTGCCGTCCGGCGTCCCCACTTATACATTTTTTGGCGGTCAAATGAGTGTGAGCAACAGCCAGGAAGGAGCGAGCCTGGTCACGTTGGCCGGGCTGAGCACCAACGGAGTCGGCAATTCACTCGCCTTTTACGATGCGCCGGCATCGGTGCAAAACACCAATGCCATTGCGGATAGCCCGCTCACGCTGGGCGGCGGCACATTCATCGTGAGCAACAATCTCGCCATGGCTTCGCCCGGGACGTTCAACTATCAACTTGGAACCAATGCCTCCACCGTCGCGGTCAAAGGCAATCTCACGATGGGCGGCACGGTGAACATTGACGCGGGAAACGGTTTTACGAACGGCGTCTATACCTTATTCACCTACACAGGCGCCCTGAGCGGAAGCCCGCCAACCCTGGGGACCGTTCCGCCCGGCTATGACTACGCCGTTAATACCAGTACAAGCGGCCAGGTAAACCTCATCGTGACTTCATCATTGCCATCACTCACTTCAACCAATCTGAATTTTCAGCTTAGCGGAAATCAATTGAAATTGTCATGGCCCCCGGACCACCTGGGCTGGGAATTACAAATCCAAACCAATAGCCTGAGCGCCGGCCTGGGCGCCAATTGGGTCACTTGGCCCGCCTCCAGCAACGTCGTTTCCACAAACATTATCATCAACCCCGCGAACGGTTCGGTCTTTTTGCGCCTCGTCTATCCGTAGCATCCATGAAATTCGCCTTCACTTTTGCATTGCTCGCTTTTATCGCGGGCGCAGAATTGACGCCCGCCGCGGCAGAACCTCCCCTGCCTGTCATTCCGGCAAACATCGTCAATCTTGCCGCCTACGGTTCAGGTGATGGACACACGCTCAATACCGCGGCCTTTGAACAAGCATTTGCTGCCCTCGCCAATCAGGGCGGCGGCAAGCTCATTGTTCCTCCCGGAATCTGGCTGACGGGACCAATTCATTTGCGCAACAATACCGAACTCCACCTGGAACGCGGCGCTCTCATACAGTTTTCCCGTGATTACAAACTCTATCCCCTTGTCGTTATCGACATGAAAGGCGAAAAGCAAGTGGACTCCACGTCGCCCATCTCCGGCCAAAATCTTGAGAATATCGCCATTACCGGGGAAGGCATCATTGACGGCGGCGGCGACGCCTGGCGCCCGCTCAAAAAGAGCAAGGTCAGCGACAGCGACTGGAAAATCCTGGTCCAAACCGGCGGCGTTCTCGATGACACCGGCCAGACCTGGTGGCCCAGCACAGCCGCCATGAACGGCGCAACGTTGGTAGAGGAAAAACGCCGAAGCGGCTCGTTGAACCCCGACGATTACGAGCCGGCACACCAGTATCTTCGCCCGAAAATGGTGCGGCTCATCGGCTGCAAAAAGGTTTTGCTCGAAGGAGTCACGTTTCAAAACCCTCCGAACTGGACGCTAAACCCGGCTCTGTGCGAGGATGTTTCCATCTTGAACGTTCAGGTCCGCAATTCTTCGGCGGCACAAAACAGCGACGCGCTCGATCTTGAATCCTGCCGCCACGCTCTGATTCGCGGATGCACGTTCGACGCCGGTGACGACGGCATCTGCCTGAAGTCCGGCCAGGACGCCGCGGGCCGGCGCATCGGCATGCCCACCGAGGACGTGTTGGTTGAAGGTTGCACCGTCTATCACGCGCACGGCGGATTCACCATCGGCAGCGAAATGTCCGGCGGCGTCCGCAACGTTCGCGTGGATAATTGCACCTTTATCGGCACGGACGTTGGCCTCCGCTTCAAAAGCACCCGGGGCCGCGGCGGTGTGGTCGAGAAAATCTATATCTCCAATATTCGCATGGAGAACATTGCCGGCGACGCCATCAACTTCAATATGTATTACGGCGGCAAAGCTCCGCTCGATGAAACCTCCGGCGACGCGCCAGGCAACGTCCCGCCGGTCACAGAAGGCACGCCCCAATTCCGGGATATTCACATTGCAAATGTTATTTGCCTCGGCGCGCAAAATGCCATTGTTCTGGAAGGACTGCCCGAGATGCCCATTCGCGACATTACATTGACAAATGTGGCGATTACCTCGCGAAAAGGCGTTTCGGTAACAGATGCTGAGAACATTTCATTTGAATCAGTCCGCGTCGAAAATCAAACGGGCGAAGCGCTTAAAGTATCGCGCGTGAAACATTCCAACCTGGACCTGCTCAAATGAACCGCGCCGGGAAATTTCGATGGCTGATTTGTGCGCTTCTGTTTTGTGTATGCACGGTCAACTACATGGACCGCCAGGTGCTTGGCCTGCTTAAGCCGGACCTGTCCCAAAAGTTTGGCTGGACGGAAACCGAATATGCCATGATGGCCATTTTCTTCCAGTTTGCCTACGCCATCGGCCAGTTGGGCTTTGGTCCATTCATGAGCCGTGTGGGTGTGAAGACCGCTTACGGGTTATCGGTATTGGTTTGGGGATTGTCGGCCATGGCCCATGCGGCGGTACGGACAGTCGGCGGCTTTTGCGGCGTGCGGCTGGCGCTTGGGTTAGGCGAGTCCGGCAATTTTCCCGCGGCCATTCGCGTTGTGACCGAGTGGTTTCCGCCGAAGGAACGTTCCGTCGCCACCGGCATTTTTAATACCGGTTCAAACGCCGGCGCGATATTTGCCCCGCTGCTCGTGCCGCTCATCGTTGCCGGGCTTGGCGGCTGGCGGGCGGCGTTTATCACACTCGGTTGCCTGGACCTGGTTTGGCTCGTGTTTTGGTTTATCTTTTACAACGATCCCGAGAAATCCAGCAGGGTAAACGCGGAAGAACTGGCCCATATTCGCAAAGGCGTCTCGCCAACGGCTGCGGAGAAAATGCCGTGGCTGGAGCTAATGCGATACCGCGAGGCATGGGCTTATTTCACCACTTGCATCCTTGGACCGGTCTGGTGGTTTTATGGCTTCTGGCTGCCGGACTTCTTCAACAAACAGTTTCACCTGGACCTCAAAAGCTTCGGGCTGCCGCTCGCCTTTATTGCCCTGTCCGCGGCCCTGGGCAGCATTGCCGGCGGCAGTTTGAGCGCGTTTTTTTTGCGCCGCGGCTGGCCCTTAAATCGCGCCCGCAAAACCGCAACCTTCATCTGCGCTCTCTGTACTTTGCCCGTGATCAGCGCGCCCTACGTCAGCAGCCCATGGCTCGCTGCAGCCACATTCGGATTGGCAGGCGCCGCGCATCAGGGATGGTCCGCCACAATGTATTCCGTCGTCGGTGACATGTTCCCCAGGGACGCCGTCGCGTCGGTCGTCGGGTTCGGCGGAATGCTGGCGTCCTTTCTGTCCATGGGCTTTTTCTATCTGGTCGGCCACGTCCTGCAAGGCGAAGGAACCTACAAGTCCATCCTGCTGGTCTGCGGCAGCGCGTACCTTGTCGCGTGGACCATGTTTCACATCGGCGTGCCGCGAATCGCGCCTGTCGAAAGAAAATCATTTGAATATGCGAACCGCGTTTGCCAGCCCTGAAACAGTCGTTCGCAAAAGAACGCGCAAAGCGCCTGATTTCGCCTGGCCCTGGATGGCCGACTGCGGTGACGGGACTTATTCCAACCCCATCTTATACGCGGACTATTCCGACCCCGACGCCATTCGCGTCGATGACGATTTTTATCTGGTCGCCTCCAGTTTCAGCTGCACACCCGGCCTGCCGATATTGCGCTCAAGGGACCTCGTAAACTGGACTGTCATCGGTCATGCTCTAAAAAATCTTCCGCACTCGCGCTACAAAAAAGTTCGACCCGGTGAAGGCGTTTGGGCGCCGGCCATCCGGTTCCATGATGGCAAATTTTGGATTTTCTATCCCACGCCGGACGAAGGCATTTTTCTCGTCACCGCAAGCCAGCCCGCCGGGCCATGGTCGGAACCGCGTTGCGTCAAAGCCGGCAAAGGGTTAATCGATCCATGCCCGCTGTGGGACGATGACGGCCGCGCCTATTTAGTCCACGCCTACGCCGGCTCGCGCGCGGGCATCCGGCACAGGCTCCGCGTTTGCCCGATGGCCCGGGATGGCTCAAGGTTATTGGGCGCTGGAAAAATCGTTTACCATCAACCGGAAAAACATCCCACAATCGAAGGGCCAAAATTCCTGAAACGAGATAATTGGTATTACATTCTTGCTCCCGCCGGCGGCGTGGAAACTGGATGGCAGGTGGCTCTGCGCTCAAAAAATATCTACGGACCCTACGAAGATAAAATTATCCTCGCGCAGGGGCGCACGCCCGTGAACGGCCCGCACCAGGGCGCTCTCGTGGACACTCCGGATGACGGCTGGTGGTTTCTCCATTTCCAGGATGCCGGCATTTACGGACGTATTCTCCATCTGCAACCTGTGCGTTGGGAAGACGGCTGGCCGCTGGCCGGCAAACATTGCGAACCCATCCAACGTCACCAGAAACCTGTTTTAATCCGCGGTCAAACGCCGTTCGCTCCCCAAACCAGCGATGAATTTGACGAAGAAAAATTGGGCCTCCAATGGCATTGGCAGGCCAATCATCGCGACGACTGGCTCTCGCTCGCCGCGCGCCCAGGCTGGCTCCGGCTTTATTCTCAAGCCGCCCAGGCAGGGCTGAACCAGCAATCAAATCTGTTGCTGCAAAAGTTTCCTGCCCGAAGTTTCTCTGCGGAAACATTTCTCGAACTTTGCCCCTTGCGCTCCGGCGAAGCGGCGGGCCTGGTGGTGACGGGAAAATCTTACGCCGCCCTGGGCCTTTTGCGTCTTGGAAACAGGAACTGCGTCATTTTACGCCTCGACTCCGACATAAAACACGTTTATGAAACCGACGCCGACGCTGTCCGGCTGCGGGTCGATGTCCAAACCGGCGGCCATTGTTCGTTCAGCTTCGCCGAAAAGGAAAAATGGCTGACTCTCCCTCAAACCTTCCAGGCGCAAAAGGGAATTTGGGTCGGCGCAAAATTGGGGCTTTTCAGCACCAAACCGCTCCCTCGCCAGCCTGGCGGCCACGCGGATTTCGATTATTTCCGATTTTCATAATGCGTATGCTTTCGATCAATCGTGGTGGTGGAACACGGCGCGCTGCGCCGTGTAGCGCCGCGTACAGCGGCGCAAATACCGACGCCGACGCTGTCCGGCTGCGGGTCGATGTCCCAAACCGGCGGCCATTGTTCGTTCAGCTTCGCCGAAAAGGAAAAATGGTTGACTCTCCCTCAAACCTTCCAGGCGCAAAAGGAAATTTGGGTCAGCGCAAAATTGGGGCTTTTCAGCACCAAACCGCTCCTTCGCCAGTCTGGCGGCCATGCGGATTTCGATTATTTCCGATTTTCATAATGCGTATGCTTTCGATCAATCGTGGTGGTGGAACACGGCGCGCTGCGCCGTGTAGCGCCGCGTGCAGCGGCGCAAGGAGTGTGGCCAGACGTTGTACCACGCATGTTCCGCCCGCTCTGCGCGGGCGGGAACGGCGGTGGCAGCACCACTTGCGAGGCGCGCCGTCCTCCACCACATTCGGTTCATGGCCAGGCTGGGCGATTTCCACACTCGCCCTGTTCATGCTGTCGATTGACCCAAACGCTCGCGCCCAATCCTTCACGCCCCCGGCACTTCCCCGGATTCCCAATCAAACGTTCAACGTCGAAAATTATGGCGCGATTGGCGATGGCGTCGCAACAAACACCGAATCCATTCAAGCGGCCATCAATGCCGCAGGCGCAGCCGGTGGTGGCATCGTGCACATCCCGGCGGGAACGTTTTTGTGCGGCCCCATCCAATTGGCGAGCCAGGTTAATCTGCATTTGGACGCCGGCGCGCTGCTCCGGATGCTCCCATTGGCCAAATACCCGAGGGGCACAGAGGACCCGCAAAGTTTCATCACCGGCCAACACCTGCACGACGTCGCCATCAGCGGCAGCGGCGCCATAGATGGACAAGGCGCGCCCTGGTGGCCCTATGCCCGCGTCGAGGGCGCGCTCCGTCCGCGTATGATTGCCCTCCAATCCTGTGAACGCCTGCTCATCGAGGACGTCACATTGTCCAATTCACCCATGTTCCATATCGCATTAGGCGGTACATGTTCGGACGTCACCGTTCGACGCCTGACCATCCGCGCCCCGGCTTCGGAAGACCCTGTCTGCCCAAGCCACAACACCGACGCCTGCGACGTCACCGGGCATCGCGTCCTGATCGAAGATTGCGACGTAAGCGTAGGCGACGATAACTTCACCTGCGGCGGCGGCACTTCAGACGTGCTCATCACCAATTGCACGTACGGTTTCGGCCACGGCGTTTCCATCGGGAGCCATACCGCGGGAGGAATTTCAAATCTTACAGTCGCCCACTGCACGTTTAACGGCACTGACGCCGGGATCCGCATCAAGAGCGACCGCGACCGTGGCGGCTTTGTGCACGATTTGTGTTATCAAGACCTGCACATGACCAACGTGGGCTGCCCAATTCTAATCTATGCCGCCTACATGGCCCACGAACGCCAATATCGCAACCTGAACGGCCTGACACCCGACGTCGCCGCCTCCTACCCCGCCGCGCCCGTTGCTGCACGCACACCGATTTACCGAAACATCACGTTTAGCAACATTACCGCGACGACAAAGCCTGGAAACCGGGCCGGCTTGATTTGGGGCCTGCCTGAAATGCCCGTATCCAATGTGCTCCTGGAAAACGTCACTATCACCGCTGATAAACCATTCGGCATCTTCAACGCCCGGGGCGTCCGTCTCGTCAATTGCAAAATCACAACGTCCGGGGATATTAATCCAATTGCCACCGCCAACGCAGCCGTGGCCGGCACGCCTCAATAGGGGATGGCGCAGGGTATAAATATGGCCCATAACCGCTTGCAGGAAATCGCGCGCAATTTAAAATAGCCCGGCATGGCACAGAACAAACCAAATCCCAAAGTTGACATATTTTTAAAGGAAGCCGAACATTGGCGGGCGGAATTTACGAAATTGCGGGCGATTGCTCTTGACTGCCGGCAACTCGCCGAAGAACTAAAGTGGGGCAAACCCTGTTACTCGTTTGAGGGAACAAACATCGTTGTGATCCAGGGATTCAAAGAATACTGCGCGCTTCTGTTTACCAAAGGCGCTTTGATGAAAGATCCCGATGGAATCCTAATCCAACAAACCGAAAACGTTCAGGCGGCCCGCCAAATTCGGTTCACCAATCTCCGCGAAATCACCAGGATGGAGTCCATCCTGAAGGCCTATATCCGTGAAGCCATTGAGGTCGAAAAATCCGGATTGCAAGTGACCTATAAAAAGACCGCGGAATTCAAAGTGCCTGAAGAATTTCAAAATAAATTAAGTGAAAACTCTGCCTTGAAAGCCGCGTTCGAGGCATTGACCCCGGGACGCCAAAGAGGATACCTCCTCTATTTCTCGGCAGCCAAACAATCCAAAACCCGGGAATCCCGAATCGAAAAATGCATGGACCTGATTTTCGATGGCAAGGGATTGAACGACGATTACAAATCCGAAAGAAAATAGGCCGCTTACATCAACAGCCTGGGCCCTGCATACCGCCGAGTGTGGATCAACCCGTGTCATCCAAACAACCGCCTGTAAATCCCGATACCCATTAAATGCCGAAAGAGTGGAGTTGCGATTTCGATGAAAATCCGTAGCGAACCCGCACCGCCACAAATCCCAATTTCCATTCACAAACCGGTAAACGAACACAAAACAAAAACCTCATTCTCACCCCGGAAGCGCATTTTTTCGTGCACCAAAAAATTGTGACATTTACCAATAAAAGCCCTCTATTTTAAACGGCGCAAAAATTCGTTCACCCTTTCGTGCACTTCGTTTCCTTTGAAAACACCTGCACTCGCGATCTGGTGAACGAAGCTCCCAAACCGTCGTTAGGCGTCTCCATCGGCACGGTACAAAAGAGGGTTGTATTCCATTTCGGCGACAAAAAATGAAATAAAAAAATTTCTGTCCCTAAATCCCCGCGCCAGCATTGAACTTTTTTGGGGTTCCAAATGTAGTTCTTGTACTCCGCCGTGCATCTGAGAAATTTGTATTGTATCAAAGTCAAAATACTGAAATTCCCTATGAATCTTGAAACAGCCGCAAGCGCCGTGTGAAGACACACGGCCTGCAACAATCCGTGTGCGCCTGTAGGCCGTGTGTCCTCACACGGCGTTCCCCGCGTTTCGATGCCCACAATCCCCATATTCCACAAATGAACTTTTTCCTTTTTCCTTTGCACCGTCGAATTGTCCCCACGTTCCCGCTTGATGGGGGGACAATTCGCTGGAAACCTTTTAAAAACCCTTATTTTCCGCACATCTTTTACGCCAACGGCTTTGGCAACGACGCCTTTTTCCGCGATTCGGCGCACTTTTGCTGGAAAAACCGTGTGTAAAACCCATTTTTTTGATCATCAAAAGGGACAATTCCCCCCTTTGCCGCTGCCATCGGCGTAAACGATGCCTGTATTCCAATCCACCGAAAACATCGAAAACCATAAAAATCGATTCAAGTCCCGCCCCCCTATGCCGATAAGGAGATGTCGAAAGACAGGCGGCCGGCCGCCATAAAGAGACGGCAGGGACAATGGTGGATCACCCGTTAAATGGTCTGCCCGCAACATGGATGTTGCGCAAAAACAATGCCCCTCGCGGGGCGACTCACGGAAAGAGTTATATATGAGTGGAATGGTAATAAATACAAACCTATCAGCAGAAACAACAGCTCAGTACCTGCAGCAGTCCAATACGATGTTGAGCAATGCGCTCGCGGAATTGTCCTCCGGTTCGAAGGTGACTTCGCCCCAGGATGACAGCGCGGGCCTGGCCGTCTCGATGAGCCTCGTCGCTCAGGAAGGCGAAAACACAGCGGCATCAAACAACATTGCCGATGCCCTGTCGTTCAACCAGACGCAGGATGGCTACATTCAGACGATCACCTCGGCACTGGATCGTATGAGTGAATTGGCGGTTCAAGCGCAGGACGTCACCAAGTCCAGCTCGGACATCCAGCTCTATCAAAACGAGTTCGCGTCCCTGGCAAGTTACGTCAACAGCGTGGCGGCGCAGAACTTCAACGGTGTAAGCCTCTTCAATGGCACTGCCGTCAACATCACGGTTGACGCCACCGGTGATACGTTCTCGATGACGGGCGTTGACCTCACATCCGCGACGTTTACGACCCTGACCAGCGCAAGCGTTGTCACTGATGCGGCGACCGCCCTGGAGGATGTGACCAATGCCATTACCCAGTTGGCTTCGGACAGCGGCACCATTGGCACAAACGAAGAAACGTTGACCGACTACCAGGATCAATTGCAGACGTTGAACAACAACCTCTCGGCTGCCAACAGCACCATCATGGACGTGGATGTGGCCACCGCGAGCACGCAATACGCGCAGGCGAATATCCTGGTCCAGGCCGGCACAGCGATGCTGGCACAGGCCAATACGATTCCAGACCTCGCACTCAAGCTGATTACTGGTTAATCACCAGCCGGCTTGAAGCAGCAGATAGTTTAGTGAGCATACTCGGACGGCGCGCGAACGCCGTCCGAGCTTTGGCTGTAAAAGAGATGACTGAATAAACGCAGAATATATGTCAAATACCATCACTACAGGCAACTCACTGTTATCGAACATTCTATCGTCGGGCACCCTGCCAACCACCGGGGACCTGGCCTCGACAACTACCTCACCGGACCTGGCAATAGCCGGTGTGGCTTCCGGAATGGACTGGCAAACCCTCGTCCAGGAGCTTGGCGAGGCCGAAGCGGCGCCGGAAACCCAATGGGAGGAGGAACAAAGCAGCATTAACGCCCAAAACTCGGATTACTCCACGATTGCCAATGACCTGACCACGCTCCAAACAGACATTCAGGCCCTGCAAAATTCCGACCTCTATCAAAATGCTTCCGTCCAATCCTCCAATTCCGATATAGCGACCGGAACAGCCGCCTCGGGCGCAGCTCTGGGCACTTACATATTTGATATTTCGCAGTTGGCGACAGCGGCCCAACTGAACGGAGCCACGCAGGTGAATGGCGCGAACCTCAGTCAAGGCCTCATTCCAAATGGCGATTTGAGCGACGTCACGGTGGGCACGGCTGGTTTTTCGACACCTGTCACAGCCGGTGCCTTTACCGTGGACGGACAGCAAGTGGCGGTTTCCACGACTGAGTCCATGCAGGACCTTTTCAACGCCATCTCCACGGCGACCAACGGCAACGTCACCGCCAGCTATAATTCCACGACGGATGAAATCACATTGGCCAGCGGCGACGGCAGCGCAGTCGAACTGGGAAGCGCGGCGGACACGAGCAATTTCCTCCAGGTCGCGCAGTTATATAATAATGGGACCGATTCCGTCACCAGCAGTTCGGCGCTCGGGCACGTGCAATTGGGCGTGACGATGACGAACGCTGACTTGTCCACCGCGATCACGAATGGAACGACAAATGGAACCGCCAACAGCGAAGGCTCCTTCGTCATTAACGGTGTGACCATAAATTATGATGCGAATTCAGACAGCATTCAGGACGTGCTGAACGATATCAACAGTTCCAACGCCGGTGTCACGGCCAGTTACGATTCCATTGACAACCGTTTTGTGCTGACCAACAACACAACCGGTGATGTCGGGATTTCTGCCCAGGACGTAAATGGAAATTTTCTGCAGGCAACCGGCCTTGCAAGCGGAACGTTGCAGAGCGGCCAGAACCTTCTTTACACCCTAAACGGAGGAACCCAGCAGTTAGTCAGCGAATCCAACACCATTTCCCCAGCCAGTTCCAGCATTACGGGGCTCACAGTCACCGCCCAGCAAACCGGCGCCGTGACCATGAACGTTACGGGCGACACCAGCGGGCTTACGTCGGCCATTCAACAATTCGTCACTGATTACAATAGCCTGCAATCCTACATTACCGGGCAGGAAGCCGTCACGACGTCGTCCAGCGGCAGCGTCACTCCCGGCACGCTTACCGCCGACAACACCGCAAGTGAACTGGCCACGAACCTGCGTTCTTTAGTCGCCGCCGCAGTGCCATCGTTGTCTGGAAACGCAATCAGCATGCTGTCGGATTTAGGCATCGATACAAATGGCCAGAACAACACGTTGTCCGTGGACACCAGCACGCTCGATAGCGCTGTGGCCGACAATCCTTCCGCCGTGAACACCCTGTTTAACGACCCGACGAGCGGCATTGCGACACAACTGAATAATTTTATTAATGGCGCTATAGGCACAAATGGAACAATTACCGGCCATGAAGCCAGTTTGACCCAGCAAAGCGACAATATCACCACGCAAATAACGAACCTGAACACCAAAATTACTTCGGACGAGGCGGAATGGACGAGCGAATTTGAAGCCATGGAGCAGGCTGAGTCGCAAACCAACCAGGAGCTGACTTATCTGTCCGAACAGGTCACAAACGGCAGCATTTAATCGCTTATGAAATATTTTGCCGCTCAACTCGTCGCAGTTGGATTGATATTAGGTTGTGCGCCCGCCTTTGCAGGTGGCTCCCGCACCCCTCCTCCGCCGCCACGAGCCGATCTTGGCTCGCCAACCCAAAATATATTCGTTTCTTCATCTGAACTGCCGTTGGACGTCAAACGCGTGCTAATGCTGCCGCTGGCTTGTGACACGCCTGATTGCTCCTTATCGGACGGCTGTCAGATGCTCACTCCGGTATTGCAGGCTGAATTGATCAAGACAGGCAGATTTGAAGTCGCGGCTACCGACCCGGAGACATTGCGCAATTGTACCGGACGGTTGAGTTGGACCGGGGAGGAGGCGTTGCCGTCGAATTTTTTTGACAGCCTCAAACAATACTACGGCTGCGATGCCGTATTATTCGGTCATCTGACCACGTTCCGGTCCAGTCCGCCGCTGGCCGTTGGCTGGCGCCTGAAGCTCGTGGACATCAAAACTGGGCAAATTATATGGGCGGCCGATGAAATTTACGACGCCAGCAACCCCATTATCGCCAAGGCCGCGCAACGATACGAGAAACGGGAGCAGCCCCATCAAAGCCTTGTTTTTCACATTTATTCCTTTCTGGCATGGTGCATTAATACGCCCACGCGTTCCGCGCTGGATGACCAATGGAATATTTTGCATTCGCCCCGCTATTTCGCCGAGTTCTCCGCGGATCAATTGCTTAAAACGTTGCCTGAAAGGTAAATGCGGGATTAAAGTTCCGGCCGAATTAGCCGATAATCCTGTGAGCAGTTTGAATGTGATCACTGTTTGATTGAACATAAAATTTTATGGAGGTTGAGTTTAATGCCGGCCTCACCGGCAATACTCCGGTGGGTCAAACCCCAGTCCGCCGGGAGCCTGCGCAATCGGCAGCGGCGGCCAATGCCATGTCATTTGATAATACACAGGCCTTAGAACAAACGTTGAAGGATACTCCAACGGTCCGTCCTGAGGCTGTCAGCCGCGCCGCCACGTTGCTGTCGGACCCCGGTTACCCGTCGAACGAAGTCTTGGACCGCGTCGCAAACGTCCTGTCTCAAAACATCACAGGGGAACCATCCTAAGGGCACTATCGAATGCACACGCTCAATCCGCTCAAGTCCTACACCCAAATTGCCGCGAAAACCGCGCCACGCGGCCTTCTGGTCCTGATGCTTTTTGACCGCGCCCTGCGCGCATTGGATACGGCCCTGACAGGTTTCGAATATATTGACCCGCGCGAACGAAATGAAACCATCCACAACAATCTCCGGCACGCCGTGGATATTATCCGCTTTCTGAACCAGTCACTAAACGTTGACCAGGGCGGCGAACTGGCGGCCACGTTGCGGAGATTGTATCGCTACTTCGAAGATCTCCTGGTAAAAAGTAATATGCAAAAACGCCGCGACGGCGTAGATGAGGTCATCACCCATTTAAGGCCAATCCGAAATGCATGGGCCGAGATGTTGAGCAAATACGATAACGAAGCGGCCGACCCTAAAGCGGAGTTGATGATGGCATGAGCGCCGAACGCGCCCTGTTTGACGCTTACCGGGAGTGGCGTCGGCTCGCCCGGGCATGTCAAAAAGCCATCAGCCAAAAAAATTGGCCCTTGCTATTCCAGTGTCAAAGCGCCATCAAAGATATCCAATCATTTACAGCATCCGCAACCCGGCAGGTCCGCGCTGAATGGAGCCGTTCCAAAGCGGATTGCGCAGTCCGGGAAAATGAACTTCGCGCGCTCATTTTGGAGCTTAAAGAATTGGTGGAATCCAATCAAAAACAACTCCAACTCGCCCGGGCAGCCGCATTGTCCAGGCGCGAACAGCTTGAAAAGGTCGGTCAAAATCTGAGGCGAATCCAGGGCGCCTACGGTTCCGCAATACCGCCCGCATGGACGCGGCTGTCATGACTTCCGTGCTCGCCTGTCGCGGAGCGACTGCGGAAATTAGCCGGATACGGAGTAGAGACCAGGACGCGAGGCAGACCGTTTCAACATTTTAACGTTTTAATATTTCAACGCGCACGACATGTCCGTTTCAGGACCCAAATTATCCCTGGCAATGATCGTCAAAAACGAGGCGCTCTGCCTGGCGCGCTGCCTGAAGAGCATTGCCCCGGTCGTGGATGAAATTGTCATTGTCGATACCGGCTCAACGGACGGTACCGTTGAAATTGCGAACCAGTTCGATGCAAAGATTTCCCATTTTAGTTGGGTTGACGATTTCTCCGCCGCCAGAAATTTCTCGCTCGATCAGACCACAGGCAATTGGATTCTCGTCCTGGACGCGGACGAATTTGCCGGGGAAAAACTCGGGCAGCAAATTCGCGAATTTATCCAGGGTAAGCCGGCCATCGGCCGCTTGAAAATCGTCAGCGATTTTCGCAGGAACGGAAACGTACTGCGCTCTCAAAGTTTTGTGTCGAGATTGTTTCCGCGCGGCGCCCGGTTTCAGGGACGCATTCACGAACAGGTTGCTTCATCGCTGCCCCGCAAAAACCTGGGGGCTGAATTATACCACGACGGCTATCTCAACTCTCAGAAATCCGATCGCAACATCAAATTGCTGTCAGCCCAGTTGGAACAGGACCCGGCCAACGCCTATCTCCAGTACCAGCTCGCCATCGAATACACGTCGCTGGACCGGACCGAAGACGCATGGCGCTGTTTGCAAATGGCCTTCGCAACAATGACACCGGCCGATTCATTCGCCCCCAATATTGTCGTGGACCTGCTGTACACGGCAACGGCACTCCGACAATTTGACGCCGGAACTGATGCCATCGCCAAATCAGAAAAACAGTTGGCCGACTTCCCGGACTTCCACCTCGCGCGCGGTCTGTTTTACATGAACCTGATACGCAGCAACACCGCGAAGTTCGCTGGCGAATTGCCAAAAATCGAGCAGAGCTTCCAGCGCTGCCTGGCGCTCGGCGAAACCGGCAAATACAAAAGTGTTCTCGGTTCCGGCACATTCCTGGCCAATTACAATCTCGGGGTGTTTTATAATGTCTTCGGCAATGCCGCCGGCGCGCGAAAATGCCTCGAATCCGCCGCCGCGCAAGGCTATTCCCCTGCGGCGGAAATGCTAAAACGGTTGAGCCGGTAACGATCCAATCCATCCATCTAAAATCCGCTCACTCTTGCCTGACGGGACGTCCAACCATTAAACTCCAGCACGATGAGCAAATCTTCCAAATGGCGCGCTTGTCCGGCGTTGGGCCGGAATATTTCATCGGCAGATTGCGGCGAACAACGGCAAAGCCGCTTGAAGTGTCCCGCTGATTGCGCGCACAATCCTTTCAATCCCGCCAATTATTCACGTTTATTGGAAACCGAAGATCAAATAGACGCACGGACGTTTGAGCGCATGCGGGCGACCGCGCCCGACCTTGACGCGTTGTACAAAGGAATCAACCACGCCGACCGAGAGGGAGACGCTGTGTTGCACGCATTTTTTATTCGGCATTTCTTCTTCGAGAAGGACACCCAGGGGCGAACGTTTGCCCAACGATGGGAGCAAGACGGCCTGCGCGATCTCAAAAATGATGAACGCGTACTGTGGCGCGGGAAAATGCAGACGCAAATTGCATTGCTCGAAATCCATCGCGTGCTGGAAAATGATCACTTGGAAGCGATCGACCTTTTGTCGCCGCATCCGGCGCCGATGATATTTCAAGACCGCAGCTTCGTGACATTCGCCTGCCGATTTTCGACCATTCTGGCATGGATTTATCCGTTGCCGCATTTCTGGCGCCTGAGCGGAGCGGCATTGAAGATCCCCGACCTCGGCCAATTTCCCGCCAGGGAAATTGTTCAGGAAACTGTCAAGCATCTAGGTGGACCGCTCGAAGAAAATGAAATGCGGCGCTGGCTCGTGGAACATTTTGAGGAATTCAACCAATCGCTCACTGCGACCGCCCACTTGCGCCGCCGGCAAATGTTTTCAGCCATGGATGCCAAATGGGGCAAAGCTGTTTATGAACTGCGCGCGCCATTCGCGCAATGCCGCGGCCGGCTGGACGAACTTGCCGCGGTCAATCCGGAGGACCTTGCCGCCCCCGAGCGCGACGAAGGCTTTGCCGAGGCGCGGATCTGGCTCGACGAATCCCAGGTGACAGACAAGTACGAAATGTCCGGCGCAAAACCGGTTTTGGGGCGTGTATTGCTTGGGCAGTCTCTCTGGCGTCTCGAAGCGTTCGGCGCTAAAAAACTGGCCCGCCTGCGCCGGCAATTCGAAGATCGACTCGGCGAATCCGTCCGCTTTCAGGGCGAACGCCTTGACGACCTCGCGGCACGCCTGGCCGCAAAAGAGCCGCACGCGGAAGAATCCCTGGTCCCGCCCCGCTTGTTGGAAAACCCTGGTCAAATCGCTTTCACATCCTCCGTCCGCCAGCCGTTGCCGGGCGACCGCTCGCCGGAGGAAATCGAGCAGCAATGGATCCGCGAGACCGATAAAGCATTTTTGGGCGACTCCGTCCCCGCTCTCAATCATCGTACTCCACGCGAAGCAGCGCGGGATCCAGCGTTGCGTCCAAAGCTCGTTCAATTGATGAAGCAGCGCGTGCGCAGCCGCGATGAAGAGAATCTAAGGTCCGGGCGCAGTGAAGATATCAATTGGATGTTGAGGGAACTGGAACTGAACGAACTCATTTTCGATCCGCCTCCCTGGCGTCCACCGCCGCCTGAATCGGATTTCGAAGACGAGGATTTTGACTGGGAAGACGCGCGCGATGTACAGGACCCTGACCGAATGCCTGCCCCGCCGCTGCCGTCTCAACCTCTGACATTCGAAGAAGTTTGCCGGCGATACCAGAAAGCGGTCGAAGCATTTGACACATTCAAAGCAGCCGAAAACGAGCTTACCGCCAGCGGCTCAACACTTTTGGACGACGCCGACGACCTGACTCTGGAATTGATATCGGATGACGACTTCAGCGTTGTCATTCCCCTTTTGGTGCACACGTGGTTTATCTTGGTGCCAATTGGTTGCCTTGCCCCGGAACTCAATTACAAAGCGATGGAAAAAGCATTTGAGTCAAATCTTCGCCAAATCGAAATTCGCCTTCGGACGGGAAATGCAAAACAGTTCGAGTCATGGCTGATGAGCAGCCCGCAACCAAATGTGATGCTGATGCTCGCGAGCACACTCATGCAATCGGCCACGTCCGGCAGTAAAGAGATCCGGACCAGCATCGACGCCCAACCTATCATTCTGGTTCTCCTCAAAACGATCGTCGAAGAACTGGATGCGGTGTTGCGATCCAAATAGTTCTCCTTTGCGAAAATTCTTTGAATCTGCCTCCGCTCAAGACTACGAAGCGGCGGCGAAAATACTTAAGCGGCAATAGCACAAACCCGTCAGGTTTTTTCATTCGATGTTGGGTGTTCGATGTTCGATGTTTCCGGAAGGCAGGGCGGGAATCTCCCCTATTGACCGCCTTTGCCAGATGAGTTAACAGTTTATTTCACATGACGGCCGGCATTGTCATAGCCATCGTCGAACCCTTTGAGCGATTTTCCGGGGAGGCGCGAATTCGTAAAAAGAAAGCATCAGCGTTTACGTTGATTGAATTGCTGCTGGTCATCGCCATCATTGCAATTCTTGCCGCGATTCTCCTGCCTGTTTTAGCCAGCGCCAAAGCCAAATCATACCAGTCTGCCTGCCTGTCCAACCTCCGGCAAATTGGAGATGCATTTTCGCTGTACCTGTCCGACAACCAGGACCGCTTCCCCGACGACAGGAACCTAAAGGTTTCGCTGGGATACATGCCCTGGACGACCTGGCCTCCATATGATGCCAGGGGCGGCTGGGCCGGCCTTGCTTTTTCAAATTACGTTCAAAACCCACAGGTGTGGTGTTGCCCGGCGATGTCGGCACCGCCTCTTTCAACTGCTGTCCAATGCTCACAAATCTACCAAACGAACCCGGTCCTGGAAGTCACCTATTGGCTTTGGCGTTTTGACCAGACGAATGACCCTGTTTCATCCATTGATTTCTGGGGTAAAACCGTGAATCAGGCTATTCTGGATTTGGAACAGGCGAATAATTCGACAGTCGGACCCGTTAACGGCATATCGGACGTAGAGCTGGCTGTAGATCCGTATTTCCCAAACACCATTGCAACAGTTCCACCCACTCTTTCAGGACGCACACCGCATCGAGGCGGCAGAATGAGACTTTTCCTGGATTACCACGCCGATTTCGAACGATATCCCGGCCTGCAATGAAGTTCGCGAAATGACCTTTCTCGGCTCTGGCGCGCATGCGCGCGCATTTCGGCCCTTACGAAACCAACTCTTCCTTTTTTTGCACACCAGCCAAAGCGATTTCAATCCGTTTGGCGGCTGTGGGCAAGGTGCGGGACAATTTATCCAACTGTTCATTAATGCCGTTGGCGACGGTATTCGCCCGCATGACAAGGAGTCTTTGATACCAGAAAATAAACTCGCGGCTTGCGGCCGCTTCCTGCGCGCCGTCGTCTGGACCGTATGTGATTTGCGAGTCGACGGCCTGGCACAGGATCAACGCGGCGAGCGCGCGTGGCTGCTGTGCTTTGTTCCAAATTTGCTCCCACAAATTGGCGGCGGCAGCGGTATCGCCACTCAACATCAGGGTTTCGGCGCGTTGCATGACAATCACAGGATCGTTTCCAACGTAACGCATGGCTTCGCCGGTCCAATCGACCGCGAATTTTAAAAAGTCCGGACAACTCAGCGCGATTTCTCCACCTGCTCGCCACAAGGCGGCATTGCCGCAATTGGCGGCGACGCATTCGTGCAGTTTTTTCAGCGCTTCCACCGGACGATTTGTGCCGGCTAGAAATTTTGCGTAATCCAATTTCACGTTTTCGATCTTACCGGTTTCGGCCAGGGCCGCCTGAAACGCTTTTTCCGCCCCGTTCACGTCGTTGATTTTACCCAGGGCCAGGGCCATGCAATGGTTCGGCATTGCGGTCAGGATGTCTGTGTTGATGGGTGAAAGGGCCGGATAGTGCCGTTTGGCCAGGCATTGCCTCATTTGTTCCGCGGCTTCTGCGTAATTTTTTAGTTCAAACTGCGAAAGGCCCAGCGCCAAGTGCAACGACGCCGTAAGTCCGCCGCTTTTTGCCAAAGTTGAATTTAGGAGCTCCACGACCTCCTCATGTCGGCGCACTTTGTACAGGTGGCTTGTGAATTGCGTCAGCAACACCTCACGCAGTTCCGGAGCAAGGTCGGCGGATGGCAGTTCTGACATGAGCTGAAAGGCTTCACGATATTTTTCCAGGCCTTCCGTCACGTTTTCCGAACGCACGAGTTCCAGTCCAAGGTTCATGGCCAAATTCACGTCGCCGGGACTTTCCTCGCAGGCGCGGCGGAGCAATTTCAAATTGCGCTCGATCTTGTTTCTGTCGCTCAGCATTTCCTTGTTGTAACCATGATGCAGGATTTGGGCCGTACCCATGGCCGTCTTTAGGCCCCACGATTTGCACAATGGCAACAGGCTGGGAAAGACCTGTTCGTGAATCCGACCGGCATAGCGCGCGCCAGGCGCATTGCGAAACAGGCGCGGCACAAAGCTTTTGCCTTCAGCCTCCCGGCCGGAATTCACCAGCGGCAAACGATACGCCATGACCCCGGCATTTTTGATGTCCGCCAGTAATTTGGCATGCTGGGCAGCAGGCAGTTCCTCATCCGCATCCAGCATCAGTACCCAATCGCCGGTGGCGTGTTCCAGAGCAGCATTACGGGCGGCGGAGAAGTCGTCGCTCCACTCGTGTGCAAAAATTTCCGCGCCAAATTCTTTCGCAATCTCAAGTGTCCGGTCCGTTGAGCCGGTGTCCACGACGACGATCTGTTGCGCAATATCACGGACGGATTTCAGGCATTGCGCGAGAAATCTTTCCTCATTCTTGACGATGAGACAGACGGACAGGCTTTCTGTTCTTGTCCTTGAGTTTTGAACTGCATCCGGAAGCTTCATCCAGTCCGGCTTGGCTCCGCCTTTGAGCGGCCGATTGAGAAACTGTTTCGCCCGGCTCCAATCGGGCGCCAGGGAGCGCGCGTGTTGCGCGCATTGCCGGGCCGTGCTGCCATCGCCTGCTGCGCCCGCGATTTCTCCCAATAACAAAAATGCCTCAGGATGAAAGGGGCGTTTGGCAATCGCGCCGAGCGTTGCATTCCATGCAGCTTCCAGTTTTTTGTTACCGAATAATTCGCGCGATTCGTTTAGACGGCCGATGTGCGCGACGGGTGCGACGATTGCGGATTTTGTCGCGTCTTGTGAGGTGAGCGAAATGGATTGTTTTTTCTGCGGACCTGCCAAATGGCGGATTCGGTCGGCGACGATGGAAGCGGATTTTTTCCAGGACCAATGTTCGCGCGCGTATGTTGCGGCGCGTTGGCCGCGTTCGCGGGATTCAGCGGGATTCGTAAAAGCTCGGCGCATGCTTTCGCCGAGCGCGGCCAGATCCGGTTCGAGCAGCCAGCCATCGTTGGCGAGTTTCATGCCGCTGACCTCGCGTCCAAATACTTTCCGCGAGGCCGATATGCGCCAGGCGAATTCATCGCGGACAAAGTCATCCGTCGCGCCGCCCGCGGTGACGATGACAGGCAAGCCGCACGCCATGGCTTCGAGGACAGGAAGACCGAATCCTTCCCCCCGATATGGTAGCACAAGGCAGTCACAGGCGGCATAAAGCCCCGGCAACGAATCCGGGGAAAGTTCTTCATTGAGGTAAAGGATTTCGGGAGCGCCGGCAGCCGATTGCACGGCCCGAATTTGTGATTCGAACGTCTGCCCGGCATACACGCTGTCGCCGCCGAAATCTTTGATAACAAGGCAAACGTCGTCCGCGCCGGTGAACTGTTTCAAGTAAGCCTGCAGCAGCAAATCCGGCCCTTTGCGCCCGATGGTGCCGCCGACGAACAGGAATCTGAATTTCTTTTGCGTGGCCAATTTCATTGGCACGGCTTGCAGATTAAATTTTTCCGCGTTCACGCCATTCGGTACGACAACGACTTTGTGCGCAGCAACTCCGGACGCGACATAGACGTCGCGGACGTATCGGGACGGGACCCAAAATTCGTCCACATCCCCTGCCCTGGTCACCCATTCCTGCGGCAGCGAGCCGAATTCCCAGGGCTGAATGACGGCGAGTTTGCCCGTGGCAGGACGGCGCCAGTTGGGCGGCCATGCGTGTCGAACGGTGACGTCGGCCCTGCAGGGTTCACGATGGATTTTTAAGCCGGGGCTATTCTGCAAGGAGGCAACTAATTCACGGTTCACGTGCGACAGGCTGCCATTATCCAAAAACGAGCCTTCCCATGACACGGTAATGGGTTTGTCTGCGCAAGGCCGGGACGTATCGACAACCAACAAGCTGCGGGCCGAAGGAATCGTTTTAGGACTGGGCGGGACGATGAATGAAAAGTTTTTGTCGAACGTACCTTTCCAACGCTCAAAAAAGATTTTTAGATTTTCATTAACGTGATCAAATCGTCCCCTGCTCTGCCCTTCCAGGTGATAGACCACAGCCTGCGGTTCGTAGACCACCGTGCGGCATGACGCGCGAACGCGCAGGCAATAATCAATATCTTCGACGCCATTACGGAATATTTCATCGAAACCGCCTAAAGACAAAAATAGATCGCGCGGAGTCATGAGACACGCGCCGGTGACCATATCCAATTCGCGCTGTCTGTTTGCGGCGGGCAAGTCCGCAGACGCATGGCGGTATGGATGGTCCGGAATACCGTTGATAAATTCTATTCCGGCATGTTGAATGGTCCCATCAGCGTAGAGCAATTTTGCGCCCACAGCTCCTGCCTTCGATTGCTGCGCAGTTTTAACGAGCGCCGCGAGCCAGCCTTCAGTGACTTGTGTGTCATTGTTAAGAAAAACCAAAAGCGGACAGGCCGCGGCCTGCGCTCCGATATTGCAGCCCCTGGCGAATCCGGTATTGTTCGATTGGAGTATAGCTCGCAGAAGACCCGCTTCTTCCTCGCGCTTGAGCCAGGCCGGCGTGCCATCCGTGGAACCGTTATCTACCACCACGATCTCAAAAAAGCCTTGCGGCGTATCGCTCAAAATGGAGCTGATGCAATTGCGGGTCAGGGCAAGATTATTGAAGGTCGGAATAATGACGGAGACCTGTGGCGCACGGTTCATTGCCTTTCGCGGTGGAGACGACAGGGCTTTTTCGTACACTTGAAGCCAAAGCTTTGCGTTTTGCCGCAAGGTGCATCCAGACATTACCTTTCGATGGGCATTTGCGGCGATGCTCAGCCGCAATGCGTCGTCCTGGATGAGTGTCTTCATTGCCTCATACCAGGCTTCAGTAGTGTTTGGCACGAGCCAGCCGGTCTTTTCATGTTCTACAATCTGGTTGTAAGCTTCGATATTCGTGAAAATTGCCGGAATTCTGCAGGCTGAATATTCCAGCCATTTGATTGGCGATTTTGCGCGGTTAAAGGGAGTCAGTTCCAAGGGGACGAGGGCCAAATCCACGGACAATGATTTGAGCTGCCGGGCATAGTCTGAGTACTTCTGGACGAAACTGGAAACCGTTTTGACTTGTGAATAATGCTTCAACGTGGCCGGCGCATTGCCCCAAAACATGAATTCCACCCGTTCGGGAAACTCCTGAATGATTCGTTCAATCGCTTTCTCAATCAGTGCCAGGTCATGCTCATGGGTGACGGTGCCGCTGAAAAGAATGGAAAGCTTATCCGTTCGCGCACGTTTCCGTTCCGGCGCGAGCCACACCCCGGTGTCCACGGTATTGGGCAGGACCCCGATGTTTTCGTTGAAATAAGAATAAAGTTGCTTCAGCTTCGGGGTCGAGACCGTGACCATATCCGCATTTTTCAAATAGTCTTCGATGCGGGGCGTGAGCGATTTGAAATATTGGTAACCCTGATGGTTGCGCGGAATCAGCGTGAGCGCGTCATCGAGCTCGAAAATGATTTTCACCGCCGGATTCGGTATTGCCTGGCGCAAAGTCTGGTAAGGCAGAATAGCCGCCATGCCCCGTTGCACCACCAGAACGCGGGCCGCGCACAGAAGACGCGGATCGATTTTTAGCTTTCCGTTTACCAGGTCACAAACGGCAAGGCTGATGATTTCATGACAATCCTGCAGGCGCTGGAGGGGCGCGGTGAGCCTCAAATACGCGCACGCAGTATCTTTGGGATCGATGGTCAAAACGCCGAGGGCAAATTTAGGAGTCTTCGACTGGTTTTGCGCCAGTTCCTGCAAATCGTCCTGTTTGGCTTTCTGACATTCCTCTATATCAGGCCGATTGGATATTAAACCGGCATATGCCGAGTGAATGCGCTTCATCGTTTCCAGAAATGGCGCAAGGCTTTGCATGGTCATCGAGGAGGCGTCATTTCGCCGAAGGAATTCGCAGGTCACCTGCGGAATGTGCGCGAACGGAAAGTGCCGCGAAAGGCGGATCCAAAGGTCCCAGTCTTCGTGGCGCCGGAGTGTCTCATCAAAATAACCGGCTTTTTCGAGAAACGCTTTCTCATGCATGAAACACAACGTGGGAACAAAATTCTCAACCAGGACCCGGTCATTGTCCCAGTCATGCGAATATGGAACGTCGCGCCGGACGACTGTCCATTGGCCATTCACCAACTCCTGATGCGAACAACAGGCGTCCGTGTAGGCGGCCGCCCCGGGATGCGCCTCGAGATAATTCAACAGGGTCTGTAAATGTTCCGGATAGTAAAGGTCGTCATCGTCAAGGTAGGCAACATACTTGCCCCGGGCCGCGCGAAGACCGGTGTTGCGGGCGGCCGGCACGCCCCGGTTGGTTTCGTGCCGCAGGCAAATAATGGGTTGATTGCCCAGTTGCGCTACGGCGGGTTCCACATCGCACCCGGCATCGTTTACCACAATGATCTCAAAATTTCTGAATGTCTGGTTCAAAATGCTGCGCAGGGTCTCGACCAGCATTTCGGTACGGTTAAATGTGGGCACGATGACCGAAATCAGCGGCGGTTCTGCTTCCAACGGTTTTGGATCCGCGCCGGCCGGGCAAGCGCCGCTTTTTTCCAGACAAACATCCTGCGTCGCTTTCTGAATGACCACGGTGAAGCCGTTTCCCACTTTATCGTCCATATCCTGGCTGGCGACCACGTTCCAATCCAAATGACGGCACAACTCCAGCAAGTCCTCCGTCGTCCAAACGGTATAGTGATGGTGCGTATCGATGGACGGCGGAGGGATTTTCCCCGAATGACGGTCGAGCAGTTCGGCTAGAGTCGTTCGCGAGCGCTCTTTGTCGAACGTGCGTTCTTTGTGCGGCGCAATAATAAAAATATAGCCGCCCGGACGGACCACGCGCAGCCATTCTTTGATTGCCTTTATCGGATCAAAAAAATGTTCAATGACATGCGAGGAAATAACAAAATCCTGCGATGCGTCAGCCACAGGCAAGGCATCGCCAGGCGCCACGATATCCACACCAAGCGGGCGACCGCACATTTTGATTTCCTCCTCTTTATAGACGGTGGTCATGTCGGCGGTGTAATCCACATTTTTGGTCTTCAGGCCAAATGGATTATGGCTGCTGCCTCCAATTTCGAGGCCTTCCAAACCATCCAAATAGTGATGCGCCAATTGTGACTCAGGAAAAACAGTCCCGCGCCCTGAAACTGTGGGGGCTGCTGGTTTCCCGTTTCTCCCAGGCATGGACGGTTGAACACGGCGGGCTGCCCCGGCGGGCGGGGTCAATCCTGCCTCGCCAATGAACGATATTGCAGCGGCCACCACTTCTGGCCCGTAGAGGCCCGGATGATTCAGAACGATTTGGGCGCGGAGTTCCTTGTCATGCTGCACGGCAGCAGTGTACATGCTGCTGTCTTTGATACGGTAAAACAGAAGAGGCACGGGAATGCGCTTCGCCTTAAAACCGCGTTCGCCACAACCAATCCAAAAATCCCAGTCTTCGTAGCCCCAAAGCATATTGGTGTGATAACCGCCCACGGCCTCCCACGCTTCACGGCGATAGAGCGAGCAATAGTTAAGGCGGTTATTCTCGCAAATTGCGGCGAAGTCATATTCAGCGGCCTGCACCACACCGTTTCTCGCGCCAAAATGCACAAGGTCCGTGTAGGCGATGGCGATGTCCGGGGTCGATTCAACCAACGACACCGTCTTTGACAGCATCTCCGGGTGCAACTTGTCATCGGCATCGAGCGGCAAAATATATTTGCCCCGCGCGATGGCAATCCCGGCATTGCGCGCGTCCGCCAGTCCGCCATTCGGCTTTTCCAAATAACGCAAAATGTGTCCGGGCCAGCGTCTTGCGAGGTTTTGGAATACGTCCCCGGTATTGTCAGGGCTGCCGTCGTTAACAACAATCACTTCCCAATGCGAGAATGTTTGATGGATAACGCTCTCGACAGCCTCTGCGAGAAACTGTGCCTGGTTGTAACACGGGATTATCACTGAAACCAGGGAGTCCGGACCCATCGGCTTGACCGGCTGGTCCTGTTTCTCCAAAGTTTCCCAGCCTGCGGGGATGAGATCTGCCGTATTAATATTGGGATCGCTAAACCACGGTTTGGGAACGATGACAATTTTGTTCCGGGATTCATTTAAAAACGCCGCCCACCAGCCGAAAGTGCTGTTCGGCAGTATGAAGTGTTTGCAGGACTTCATGAGTTGGAGGTACGTGGCAAATCGTGGGCCGGCGAGGTTGTGCGGTACGAACGTACAGGGCATATTCCCAACCAGATTTGCCCTGCGGCACCACTCGATATCGTCTGAAAATATAAAGAAATGCGGCGACTTGATTTTGCCGGCGATTCTGCGGACGGCGGCCTGGAAATAGGCTTCTCCACAAAGACCATGAATGGCGCGGGTTCGCGGATTAGAAATAAAATCCGCCCGGCGAACGTTCAGGCAGACCGATTCACAATTTTGAATGGCGGTGAGAACTGCGCGCGCTTCGGGGCCGATTTCGCTGACAAACTCAAAACTTTGCCGAACTTCATCGAGCGCGCTTTCAAAGTAACGCGGACTTTGCCAGTAACCGTCCAGATAGACGTTCGCCCCGAGTCGTTCAATCTCCGGATCAAAATGGAAATGCTTTTCCGCAACGCAACGAAGTTCTTTTTTATAAGCTGCACCGTTCCGCATGACGTGACAATCCGGCGCCAATTTGAAAATCGGCAAATCAAAATCGCGGTAGGTAAAGTCAGGCCGCGGCGAGCGGTCGAGAAGAAAGCTCAAATCGAGAATCAATTGGGATTTTGTTCTTCGGGCCAGTGCCAGACCGGCTGCGTATTGAAACATCTGATTGCCCAGCCCGCCCTGCAGCTTGACCACGACTTTGTTTGGAATGTCCCTGGAAGCGAGTTCGGGCGCGTGGGACGGAGCTTCGGGTTTTCCATTTTTGACCAGCGCGACATGATAGCCCACCGTAAATTGGTCAATGAGTTTTTGATCCTCAAGCCCAAACAAATACCGCGGCAACCACTCGCCAAAAAGCGACCGAATTAATTCCGCATTCGAACCATGAAGGCCGCGGTGCTCGGGCATAGTCCAGGCAAGACGTCCGCATTCCTGCGCCAGCAGCTTAAAATAGCCGCCATTTGGCGAGATTTCCGCTATTTCGAGGCTGAATTTTTGTCCTGCGTAACGATACCATTCGGGGGTATAGCCGCCGTAAAAATGAAATGGCAACTGATGTAATCCGGATCCCAATGGCGCGGTTAGAAACAATCGCCCGCCAGGCCTAAGAATACGCGCCATTTCGCGCACGGCTTCTATTGGTTCGGGCACGTGCTCCAGCACTTCTGTGCATAACACAACATCAAAAGATTGATCAGCGACGGGAATCCTCGTGATATCTGATTCGTAATCAATTTGGCCATAGTCTTTCGTGTTGCCCAACTTGATGCCTTCGTATTTTTTAAAATCATGGGTGCGATATTCGCAGTGTGAAAAAAAACGCCGGTAAGGACAGGTACCCGCACCCACATCGAGAACACGGAGGCCTGGGGCCACAATTGCGGCTTTTTCCTGCACCCATCGGTCGCGGCAACGCTGGTTGAAATTCTGAATCTCGTCCAAAGGAAGAGTCGAGGCATTCAACTTCAAAGCCGCAAAGACCGCATCAGCGTTGGTCGCAGCGTCTTGCGCCGGGAGGTTCCCCGGATTCGCGAGGCCGTCGCCAGCGAGAATGGCCCGGAGTTGTTTTCGCCAAATTTCAAATGTCGGCCGCTCCGCCTCGGCAAGGGCGCTGTCCCACAATAACTCGTCAGCGGCGTCCAAAAGTTGATCGATTGGCAGTGACCGATTTTTGACGGCAATAACTTCTACATTCGCCACAAATGGCGCATGCGGCCATGTGGACGACTTGATTTCAATATTGTCAAATCCAAGTTTCGAAAGTGTGCGTTCATATCGCTCGGGAAACCAGTGGTCCAGATGATAAGCCCACCCGGCCGCTTGATCCCCCGCCAGATGGCGGGCAGCGGCCATTTTGATCTGGTAAGAGGAGTTCCCGGCAAGGGTTCTCGCGCTTCCTGCCAAATCCGGAGTTTCAATCCGCAGATTTCCACCGGATTTGAGCCACTGGTGCCAGCGGATGAGCATTGCCAGTGCCGTGACCCGGTTAAAGTGCTCGAAGACATGGTGTAGCCGAACTTCATCCACGCTGCCTGCGCCAAAATGTAACTGCGTAATATTGGCGAAGGCATCTGCCCGGACGGTCATTATATTGTGCTGGTCCGGCGGGTAATCAATATTGATATACCCTTCGAAATATTGCCGGCCACACCCAAGATGCAATTTCAACGGTTTGCCCGGCAGCCACAATCCGGCGGATTGGAGCAGCGCAACAGCATCCGAGTTGGCAGGCAGATTCGGTTTTGGTGACGACGCATGTGCATGGACATTTGTCCCGGTCGAACTTGCGTAATCCACTTTCGATTTTTGGATGGATAGAGTCATTTGGAGGCGAAGTTTTGAGCCATATTCCAACCATCGCACAGATAAGTCTCCCGACTTTTCTTGCGGCGAAGCACAAGCGGATCAAAAGGGACGAAAAGGGCGCATGGGACCCAGGCGCCGCGGAACTTTCCTACGTTTTTGGAGGCGATAATTTCGGCAATGCCGCGGTAGGCTGCGTCGCCGCCTGCTGATTGCTGCGCTGAATTTCTTCGTAAACTTCCTGGCGATGCACCGGCACCGATGCCGGCGCCTCCACGCCAATTTTGACCGTTTCGCCATCGAGGCGCACGACTGTCACCCGGATATTGCCGGCGATCACGATGCTTTCGCCTGTCTTTCTGGAAAGAATGAGCATGGAACCTCATGTTACACGGCGGCGGCAACAGGCAAAGGATGTTCCACCGAATAATTGCCGGCATTGGCTATGATCACCTGCTTGCCAATATGCGTGTGACGATTGACCACAAGCGGTCCCTTTAAATTCAACGTGGCGCGATTTGGACCGCGCAATGTGACGATGCTGAACAGAAGCGCGTCATTAGGTTCCTTGAGGCCCAGGAACTCGACGTCCGTTTCCGGAATGTCCGGCGCGTAGCCTGGCATCACGAAGAACGGATTGATGACGACGAACGCAAGCGACGCGCCTTCGGCCGGACGCAGCCACGCAAATGGCATTTCCGCCGGGTTCGCCAGGAGCATGTAATCTTTGATTTGTTCAAACCCCAGAATTCCGGCCGGCAATCGGATACGGTTATCCGCAGCCGCAGCCGGTGTTTCCATTTCAGTTGTATTGTTCCATTTCATCCTAAAATGTTTTCTACACCAGGAAGTCCACCAGAGACACCTCCATCACCCGTGACGTGACTTCCAACGCTGCTTCATACGCATCCTGCACCTGATTTAACTGGGTCATCACCTGGACCGCATCAGCGCCGGACGCATTGGAGATGCCCTGATTCAGAGTGGTGTTTTGATTGGATGCAAAGGATGAAGCCGTGCTTAATTGAGTTTGGACATTCCCGTTGTAAGCGACCTGATAGGTCATGTTGTTTTCGTCATTCTGCAAATTCGACGCGTCGGTGCTGGAAATTGCGGATGTATTGCCGGCCAACAGATCGTTTTGAAGCGAGATCAGATGATTAAACAAATCGGCGCCAGTGCTGGTATTGGTAATCAGGCCTTGCGTTCCGCTACCGGAGGTGTTTGCGCCCGGAACACCCACCGAAATGGTGACTCCCTGCGCAATTTCCGCCTGGGTGGTGGAATCGTTTCCGCTGTAGGTAACGCCGGTCACATTTCCATCGGCATTTGTGGCAGCGGTAAAGGGCTGGTTACTGGTATCGGTCCCGCCGAATAGATATTGCCCGGTTTCCGGGTTCTGGGTGTTGACCAGTTTAAGGGCCTGTTGAATCAGAGAACTGACCTGGCTGGCATAGTCATTTAAGGTCGTTTGGTTGGCGGTGCCGCTGCCCGCCTCGGTTGCGATGGACTGGGCCTGGCTCACAATCGATTGAAGCGACTGCAGAACACTATAAATGGAGTTTGCCTGAGATTGGAGCGTCGTAATATTGCTGCTGTACTGCTGGTCAGCCGATTGGGTGGCCAGATCGTTGAGGGTGGTCACCATGGCGTCCGGATTGTCAGAAGGCGCCTGCACGCTCAACCCCGTGGTCACCTCGTTTTCCAAATTGTCCAACTGCGCCGACAGCGCATTGGTCTGGCCGATCATTGTATTGACGAAGTAATCAGTTGAAACGCGCATAGTCAAGGTCAGGAGGCGCTACCCATTTGTAAAGTGTCTCCAAGCATCTGGTTAACAGTGGTTACCACTTCAGCGGAGGCCTCATACGCCTGCTGAAAACTCAGTAAGTTGGTCATTTCCTGGTCGAGGCTCACTCCGCTGATGGAGGATTGCTGGTTGGTAAGCATATTCATCACAGCCGTTTGATTGCTCACCTGGTTGTTCGCCGTTTGCAGGGAATCGCCAAAACTTCCGATCGTCTGGTCAAGCGAATCACTAAAAGTTTCGTTCTGCAAATTGGATTGTGGCGCATCTGCCAGTTCCGCAAGTTGCAGGGCGATGGTATTATCACCGCTCGCGGTTGCGGAACCCGATGCCTGAAACAACGAAGGATCATTAATCAGGGAGGAATTTACGGCAATATTGTCCGCGCCGGTACCGGTGAAAAAATCCGCGCCAGTCGAGCCCGTCAGGCTGTAGCCTGCGGTGTATACGGAATTGACCTGGGTTATGATGGAATTCGCGAGGAGATTCAAACTGCTTGCGAGAGTCGACAGCGTACCGTCACGCGCGTCAATGGTGCCCTGCATTGAACCTCCAGTCAGCGTCAACGGCGTGCCTGAGGATGTTTGAACAAGCAGATTGCCATTGCCATTGGTCGGATCGTAGGTTTGCAGTGTATTGACGACCTGGCTGCCGGAAACCAAGGTTTGTCCATTGACGCTTACATTTACGGTCCCATCTGCGCCCGCGGTCGTTGTGATGTCGGTCAATTGGGCCAGGTTGTTTAGGTCCTGCTGTTGCTCATCCAACAAATCATTGGCGTTGCCTCCGCCGAACTCGGCTGCGGAGATTTGTTGATTCAAGCTTGCGATGCCCGAAATCAATTGATTGGCCGAATCCACATCGTTGCTCAATGACGTGTTGAGCGTTGTGATTTCCTGGATCAAACTCGATTGGATTTGGTTGAATGCGGAAGCCAGGCTTTGCGCATCGCTAATGAGCTGTTGCCGGTCGGCGATGGACGTGGGCGACGTGGCGACGGCTTGAAAATCGTTAAAGACGTTGTTTAGCAGCGTGGAAAGGCCCGAACTGGTTGTAGTATCGTCCGAAGAGGATGAACTGCCGCTTGTGCTTGTGCTCGAAAGAAATTCGTCGAGTTCATCCTGGACGCTTTCCAAAGCGCTTTGCTGTCCGTTCCAATAGCTGCTGACGCTCTGTTGCCCCTGAATTTGGCCGTTCAGCAATGTATCCACCGCCTGCTGAATGGACACTGCTTCCGCGCCGGTCCCTTCCGGACCGATGGTGGTCATAATGTCCGGATTGGTTTGAATATCCACGGTTTGCCGCGTATAGCCCGTGGTATTGACGTTGGCAAGATTTTGGCCGGTGACAGAGATGCCGGTCATCTGCGTCTCCATTGACTGCCCGGCCATGTTTAATATGCCTAATAGACCTAACATAAATTTGTCCGGCGCAATGCGCTAACACACCTGTTCATAGATGGACCGGTGCGGCGAATGGTTTACCGGGATGCGGCCGGCGCTGTCATACGTCCTGGGCGCGCCGCCTGGAAAAATGGCATTCATCAACTGCTGCAACAGCTCGACCGCGTGACTGAGCAGCAAATGGTTCTGCCGGGCACGTTGCTGGATACGCACCAGCAAGGCGTTGTTTTCACTGACCAGCGCCTGAACGAGCGGACGGTAGTCGGCGGGCAATTTCGGAATGATGACGGCGAACGTTGAGTTGTCATCCAGGTTCAACATCCGGGCGACGTTCAGGCGGTGCTGCTCGCGCTCATGACGGACAGCCGCAATGACACCCGCCTGCGCGTTCACATGCGCCACGTTCTGCAAAAGGTCATTGGTTTGGCGTTGGACAACACACTGCTGCTGCTGTTCCAGCGTGGCGAGCATTTCGCCGTATTGCTTCAATTCTTCGCGCAGGGCTTCAATGAGGTTGTGGAGCAAATCATTCATGGACTTTAGCGGAAGGCGTTCCGGCATTTTTCACGGACCCATTATCAGAACCGGATGCGGGCGCCGTTGTGTGGACCACATGGCTTTGAGGACTGAGTTGTTGCTCAAATATTTTGGCGAAGCCAAATCCGCCGGATTTTGAAATGCTTTGCGCCAGCGCGTTTGAAACATAGTCCTGGTAAATGCCGGCCGCTGTCGAATCGTCGCTGAACTCCGAGGTGATAACTGGTTTTTGCATTTCCGAGAGGATTTGTTGGAGCATGATGGCTTCAAATTGCTGGCTGGCCTGATGGATTTTCTGCTGCCGCGTCAGGTTCTTGCTTCCGGCCAGGTCCTCGATCGGAACGTTGGCGTCGGAGTCAGCAGACTGAATCGGCAGGATATTCATATCAACGTATATCCAGTTCTGCCTGCAATGCGCCGGCCTGCTTCATCGCTTGAAAAATGGCCATCATGTCCCGCGGCGTTACGCCGAGCGAATTCAGGGCCGTTGCGACCTGCTCCACTGTTGGCAATTCCGGGAGCGCGACCATGGATGTTTTGTTTTCAGTCACCTCGGTGGTTGTTTGCGACGTGACGATGGGCTTCCCGCCCTGGCTGAACGGGGCGGGTTGCGAAACACTCGGCGTGGAGGAAATGCTGATGGTAATATTGCCGCAGGCGACCGCACAGCTTGAAATGTGAATATTCGCCGTCGCCACGATGGTCCCGGTGCGTTCATTAATGATCACCCGCGCCGGCACGTCCGGAGTCATTTCCACGTCTTCAAGCCGGGCGATAAAGCTGACAAGATCATTCTGCGTGCCGTCGGGCATGTGGACCCGCACAGACGTCGCGTCCAATGCCTGCGCGGAATTCGTAAAGACCTCGTTGATGGCGTCGGCCATGATCGCGGCGGATATGAAATTCGGCTCACGCAATAAAAGCTCAATATTGTTGTTATAAACAATTGTGGCCGGGATTTCCTTTTCAACAATCGCCCCGCCGATAATCTGGCCAACAGTCGGGAAATTCTTGGTGACCGAAGCGCCTCCGCCGCCTCCGTTGCCGACCGTGAACCCGCCGACGGCAATCGGTCCCTGGGCCACCGCATAAACTTTGTTGTCGGCGCCGAGCAATGGTGTTTGCAATAGAACACCGCCCTGAAGCGACTTTGCATCGCCCATGGAGGATACTTGAACGTCAATCCGCGTTCCCGGCTTCGCAAACGCCGGAATATCTGCAGTCACGATAACGACCGCGACATTTTTGGCCGAAATTTGTGTCACCAGCGATTGCACATTGATGCCATAACGTTGGAGCATGTTTGCGATGGTTTGCTGGGTGTAAACGGGGTCTTTATCGCCATCTCCGGCAAGACCAACAACCAGGCCGAAACCATTCAATTGATTATCACGCGCCCCGGCGATTGTCGTGATATCGCCCACGCGGACATCGTCGGCCGGGGATGGAAAGGAAACTGTGAGCAGGAGCAAAACCGCAATTGCGACCATGCAGCGACTTCTCAGCGGCGAATGGCGGAAGCGCTTCTCTGTGGACCGCCGCAGGGGAGACAACGGACGCAAAAGACGCAAGAGCATGTGCCCCAGTCCTAAATTCTCAATCAGCCGCGGTCGATTCATTAGAATGGATTGATTTTGTCCCAAATCCGGTTGAACCAGCCTTTGTTTTGGCTGTCGGATACCGTTCCTTTGCCGATAATTTCTATTGTGGCATCGGCGACGTTGTAACTATAGACCGTGTTATTGCTCAGGACGTCATCGGGGCGCACGACGCCGCGCAGGATGATGGTCTGATTTTCCTGGCTGAACGAGGTTTGGCGTTTGCCTTCGAGCACAAGGTTTCCGTTGGGCAGCACATCAATAATGCGAACGGCGATTTGGGCGACGATTGTTTCCGAGTCACTGATGGTACCGCTGCCGGCGTGCGTGTGGTCGGAATTATAGGCCATGGCGGGGAGTTGGCCGCTCTTGGTCAAAAGGCCGGTAGCGCCGGCAGGGTATAGGAATGCGGTGATTGCCGCTGCCAGGCTCGATTTCCGTTCGGTCGTTGTCGCGTTGTTCTTATTTTCCGTGCTGCTTTCAGAAATGGCTATGGTGAGAATGTCGCCGATATTGAGGCCCCGTTTATCGGCAAAAATGGACCTTGAAGTGCCGTCGCACCACAGTGACTGGCATTGGGCTGCGGCGGGAACCAGCAAAACGACGAGAAATGCCATGTTGAGAAGTTTAAAATAAAACTTTTTATTCATAACGAGACCTGGATTGTGTGTTCGTCCAATACTCTGCCTGTCAAACTGCGCTGGGAAGCCGGGTTGCGAAAATGAATCACCTGCCCGGGCGCGCCGTCTTCCAGCGCCTCGACTTTCATCGTGATATTCAACGCGCCGTCCCGGACCACCGCGTCAGCCATCTGCCCGCGATGAATAACCGTCCTAAGCCGGAGATCGCGCGCAAATAAGATGTTGTTTGCCGGGACTGAATCGGCCAGTTCGAGCGTGGTATCGCCGGATAAAAAGTCAGCCAGCGGCTCGTGCGCCGCCAGGACATCACGACGGTCGCGAATCACATCCGCATCCGCCACCAATTCGCCGCGCGACAAATCCGTATGCGCCACCCAAACATCCTTCCAGACATGCGCCCGCGCTGAAACTTCCCACGTGCCCACTGTTTCAGTCGCTGTGCATAGTTGAAATCGGGCAATGAACAACGGGGCCACACCGGACGTTGGCACTTCGAGAATTTTTACGGTGAGGGGCTCATCCGGGACGACGGGCGCGTCCCAGGGTTCCGTGAATGCCAATTCCAGTTCGCCCTGGTCCTTCACATAGTCCGATTGCAGCCTGGCGGTTAACAGGGCAACGGCATCCGCTTCGTTTAAAGTTCGGGAACGGCGCAGGACACGAACAGTATCGGCGCCGGCCCAATTCGTCGTCATCAAGTCCGGCGCGGCGGCGGCCAGGAGATCGTCAATATGATTTCTCGAAAGTTCCAGAGCAGCCCCGAGGGCGGGCGAATCGCACAGCCGGATATCTGGTAATGGCGCGCTCGATTTGATGATTTGTTGAAGAAAGACGCCATTTCCCGTGACTTCCGCAACGGGTACGAGCTGGAGTGCGGCCGTTTCCGAAGCTTGAAGGCAATGACCGGCGCCAAGACAAAGGAATGCGACGACAAAAAGGTTAAACGGGTTTCTCATTACCTTTCGAGATTGTTGCTGTCCTGCATCATTTGGTCGGCGGCCTGGACGGCCTTTGAATTTACCTCGTAAGCGCGTTGTGCCAGAATAAGGTTAACCATTTCCTGGACGACACTGACGTTTGAGAGTTCGAGGTAGCCCTGCTGCAATTCACCCAGACCGTTTTGCGTGGGTTCCCCGAGTTGGGCGGTGCCGGAGGCCTCGGTTTCGGTATATAAATTTTGACCCATGGCCTGCAATCCGCCGGGATTGTTAAAATTAGCCAACTGTATCTGCGAACTGGTGGTGCCGCTGGAAGTGGTATAGGTAATGGCGCCGCTGGCGGAAATGGTAATATTCGTCGTGCCGGCAGGGACAGGCTCGAATCCGCCCTGCACAGGATAACCGTCACTGGTAACGATTTGGCCTTCGGCATTGGTTTTGAACGCGCCGTCGCGAGTGTAGGCCAAAGTGCCGTCGGGCATTTGCACCTGGAAAAACCCGGCGCCTTGAATGGCGATATCGAGGTTTCCGCCCGTTTGGGAAAGATCGCCCTGGGTAAATATGCGCTCAGTTGCGATCGGAACGGCGCCCTGTCCGATTTGCAGACTGCCCGGCAAAAGATTTCCACCGCCCTGTTGGGACCCCGCGGCCCGCGTTGTCTGGTAAAGCAAATCCTGAAATTGAAGTTTGCTTTCCTTGTAACCAGTCGTGTTGACGTTCGCCAAATTGTTGGAGATGACATCCAGATTCATCTGCTGGGATTCCATCCCGGCGGCGGCGGAATAAAGTGCGCGTAGCATAGGCCAATTTCTAAGACGTTCCTCCGAGTTCCGTAATGGTGCGGCTCAAGCGGTCACTGGCCGCCTGCATGACCTTCTGATTGGCCTCAAACATTCGCATTGCGGTCACCATTCCGGACATTTCCGTTGTTGGCGAAGTGTTGGCGGCTTCGAGAAACCCCTGCCTTACCCTTGTCGAAGTCGCCGGCATGGAAATCGCCGCGGGGTTGTCCGATTGAAAATCCTGCGCCCCGATCATTGTCAACAGGCCCGGATTGTTAAATTCGACGAGCTTCAATTTTCCCATCTGTTGCGAGCCCTGGCTGACTTCTCCCGTTGCGGAAATCGTAATCGGAGCTGCACTATTGGGGTTGGCCTGTAACGGACCGGCGTTGCCCATGACCATATAGCCTTCATTCGTCACGAGCTGGCCGCGGGAATTCAACTCAAATTCGCCGCCCCGGGTGTAGGCCGTCTCGCCATCAGGCAATTGGACCGTAAAAAATCCCGGCCCTTCCAATGCAAAATCCATTGGATTGCTGCTGACGTGCAGTTCCCCGGGCCGAAAATTTGTCACCGTCGTGGCCGTTGGGATATAACAGGCGGCCGATCCGGAAGCACTGGCGTTCATGCCGGCCTGGATGTCGGAAAAAGAAATTTCACGCTTGCGACCACCCGAAATTTGGGAAGAAGTCAGGTTTTCGGCGATCAAGTCCTGCCATTGCGCGGTGGCGTGCATCGCGGCAGCGGCTTGATAAAGACTAACATCCATAATTGCGGCGGTTTAGCAACAGGTATGCCACGCCCTTTTTTGGGTATTTTGCGACATTTTTTTCCGTTGGCGGAAAAAGATTCCGGGACTGACAGCAGAATTTGCCGGGCACACTGTTGGCAGCTTCCTATGGCTTCGCCGGTTCTTCATAGAGGCAGGCAATGTCTATCGTTTGGCCGCAACTGCACTCGATGCGAATATTTGTGATTCGCCCGCCGTCACGTTGCACGGCCAATTGGGGCTCGCAATTCCTTTTGAATACAGCAGCAGAAGAACCCTTTGTTTCCAACGATTGAAACGGCTGAGGCTGTCCGTTTTGGGGAATTACGGTGATTTGGAATTCCTGCCTGGCGGCGGAAGGCCCGGCGGCGACCAAAGGAACAAATTCGTCAGTTTGAGGGGGCTTCATTGGGCAAATCAGTCGGCCTGTCCATGTCGGGAGTGCTCGAAAGCGCATCTACCGATTCTTTCAGCTTCAACAAAACCGTTACACGGCGGTTAATTTCATCCGCGGGCGAATATCCGGTCATCGGCATCCTGTCTGCGAAGCCCGATATCTTCGAAATTTGTTTGTCGAGCACGCCGTTTTCAACCAGGACACGCCGCGCGGCATTGGCGCGGTCCGTGGACAAATCCCATCCATCGTGGGGACTGGTCCCATTTTCAGCTTTTGATTCGGTGTGTCCTTCCAATTCGATCCGAAATGTGGTGTAACGCGATATTTCCCACGCCAGCGTGCTGAACACCCATGAACCGTAATCCGTAAACGTGGACGTGCCTGGGTTGAAAATTGGTTTCTGCGAACGGTCAAAGATATTGATGTCCACACCCTCCGGAGTAAGGTCGATCTTCACCGACGTGACATTTTCGTCTTGTTTGAGCAATTTGCTTAGATCGTCACTTAGATGCCGCATCGTTTCCATTTCGACCGCCGAGACAGATTGAAAGTGGCCCTGTTGCTGATACGTCGCGCTCGCATCCCCGCCCTGGCTCGGGAGGATGCCAACAGATTGTTTGGTGACAGAAGAAAACGGATTGCGAAACGCCCGCTCGACTGCATCCTTGATTTTCTGGTCCTGCGACGTGAGCCAAAGGCACAGAAACAGCGCCATCATGGCGGTGGTGAAATCCGCGTAGGCCACCTTCCAAACGCCGTGGTCTCTGTGTCCCTTTTTCATCGTAACAAATTATTTTTCAACCTTAATGGTTTTGAACATTTCTTCCATTTCGTCCGCGGTCGGCCGCAAATCGCTGTTGAGGCCGCGGCGTCCCAACTCGACCGCAGTCACCGGCGCCATGCCGCCGGCAAAGCCGGTAACGCACGCCGCGATACACCGGATATATTCCAATTCCGCCGCAGTAACGAATTCGAGATTCGTTGCCAGTGGATTCAAGAACCCGTAGGCAAGCAAAATGCCCAGGAAGGTCCCGACCAGGGCGGCGGCCACTTCTATGCCGATGACTTCAACCGGGCCCGAAATAGAGGCCATCGTAATGATGATTCCCAGGACGGCGGCAACAATGCCAAAACCGGGCATGGAATCGGCTGTTTTGGCCAGAACGTTAATCGGCGCGTGCGATTCGACTTCGAGTTGTTCAATTTCCGTATCCAGCAGCAACTGCAGTTGGTCGGGCTTGATTTTTCCGTCGATGATTGGGCGCAAACTCCCACAAAGAAAATCTATGGCTTCCTTGTTGCTGTTGAAGGTGGGATATTTCCTGAAAATGGAGCTGTTTGCCGGATCCAGGACGTGTTCCTCGAGAGCAATCATGCCATTACGCCGGCCTATCAGAAACAATTCATAAAGCAGTTTAAATAATTCCTCGTAGGCGGCGCGACTGTGGGGTGCGCCCTTGATGCACGTGACCAGACCCCTGACTATATCCATGAGCACCTTGCGCGGCGACATAATGACCAGCGCGCCAATCGCGCCGCCGCCAATGATGATCAGTTCATTGGGATGAATCAATACGAGCAGATGCCCGCCTCCGAAAATGAACCCTCCGAAAACGCAAGCAACAACGATGCATATGCCGACGATAATGATCATGAACTATTAAGAGTTCCCTGTTGTTTCACGACTCCCGCTTCAAGACGTTGAATGTAGGCGCGGATGGAAAGAATCGCCTGGGCATGAATTTGACAGATACGCGATTCGGTCAGGCCGACCGCTTCCGCTATTTCCCGCAAATGCATATCCTCGCCGTAATAGAGCGCCAGCACCTTGCGCTGCATCTCCGGGAGTTCTTTGAGGCGCCTAAGAATGACCCTCTTCAATTCCATCTGGGAAGTCTGGTCCGAAGGGGTTTCATCCGCGGCGTTTGCCACGACTTCGTACAAGTCGCCCGCCTCGTCCTCCGAGGATATCGTGTCCAATGAAACAAACGTGGCCGGCCGGATTTCATTCAGCAACCTGCCATATTCAGCCGGGGACAATTTCAATGCCGCGGCCATTTGCGCTTCGGTGGGCGTTTGCCCCAGTTGTTGCTCGAGTTGCGCCATGACATTTTGAATTTTGCGCGCTTTTTCATGGACCGTGCGCGGCACCCAGTCCATTCGGCGCAATTCGTCCAGCATCGCGCCGCGAATGCGTGTCCGGGCGTATGTTTCAAAGGACGCGCCACACGCGGGGTCATAATTTCGCAGCGCCTGCAACAAGCCGACCAGTCCCGAACTGTAAAGGTCATCCTGGTCTGCATGCTCGGGCAGGGTCATCGCCAGGCGCGCAGCGAGGGATGAAACCAGAAACAAATATTTCTCGACGAGCGCGTTTTCGACATCCGAATCACCGCGCTGATGATAGCGGCGCCAAAGCTCCTGGGCCGTGGGCGAGGGATTGACGGCCACGGCGACGGTTTCTTGTGTTGTGCCAAGAGAGGTGCTCACGTTTTAGTCGCCGGCCTGGGTTTGGGCGCCGGAACAGATCGTTTGTATTGGCGTTGTCTTAAAGCGTCGCGCAAATTCTCCAGACAAACATTCGTCCACCAGCGCGCCAGCAACGCCGCACCCAACGCGCAAACGCAGGCGCGCCAAAAAGCGGTGGACCAGGAACAATTGTCCGCCAGACTGAAACCGATACCGATCAGAAACCCGGCTATGGCGGACAGAATCATAAACGACTTCATTCGTTCTCAAGTGTTTAGCAATCCCGTTGCCAGCGGCTTGCGCGGCCGGCGGATTGATAAAAGTTCATCGTTTATCGGCCTTTTTCTGAGGGAACAGCAACGCAGGCTCCGCGCGCCGAAATTCACCGGGAATTTTTTGCCCGGCGCCTAAAAAGCTGATAGGACATTTTGTGCCTAATACGAAATTCCACAGCTTCACGCGCCGGTGTTCCTCGTCCAGATGCGTGAAGATGATGTCTTCCGGAGCAAACGCTTCAAATGCGCGAAACTGTTCGAACAGGATGGAACTTTCGTAAGCGGCATTGAGCACCAGGTGCACGCGCGGTTGAGGCAGAATGGACAGATGCTCACGCAACGCGGCGATTGCATCCGAATCCCGGATTTCTACGCCGGGCAAGTCCACGAATTGCAAATCGGATATATCGCCGGAGTCGCTCCAAAAGCGCTCGACGGGCACACCCATCAATTCACAATGTAATTCCAATAACTCCGAACTGTTGGCGCTATCCGCATCCAACCGCCACACGCGGACGCTGCTGTCATCCGACACAATCGCCGACGCGACCCATTTGCAAATCGCCGTGGTTTTGCCCGAACCCGGCGGACCGATGAAAACGTGCGGGCGGCCCGTGCCCGTTGCCGTCTGGCGCGCCGAGAGCCAATGGCAAATGATCAGGTCGGTGATCGCCGTCCATTCGGCCTGCATCTCCGGCATAGGCCGGGCGCCGTATAACACTCGAACTTTTTCCTCGAGTTGCCTTGCGAACGCGGGAAGAAGTCCGTTTGATTCGAGCCACGCGATGCTTCGCCATTGTCCCGCCGATGATGACTTTGCCGTCCACGGTTCAATGGTCCTCCTGTGTCCCAAAGGATTCCGGCCCGCTTCACTCCCGGGCGGAGCCGGTTTTTCAACCTGGGGTTTGTCCGGGACGCAGGCGGTCACTTCGATCTTTCGGCCGGCCTTCCATAGCCATGAAATTCCTTCCGGCCGCAATTTGCGCACTTTGACGATGACGGCATCCGGGCCGAGTTCATCGTGGACGCGGGCGAGCGCGGCGTTTGGGTTCTCTGCGACTATGGCGGCAAGTCTCATGGCTTATTCGGTGGAAGGAATCACAGCCGCGTTCTGAATTTGTACCCGCGCTGGAATCTCCGCGTAAGAGAGTACCGTCAGGTCGCTGAACGAATTTTCAAAGAAACGCCGAAACGCCAGGCGCAATTGCGGCGGGCACAGGACGACCGGCTGTTGCCCGGCCGAAATCATCTGTTGCACGAATTTTGATAGAGTTTCGATCACATGCCGAGCGAGCCTGGGGTCAATCACCAGGGCAACCTCCGAAAGGGATTGCCGCACGCCCTGGGTCAGTTGCTGTTCGAGCCTGGGGTGCATGGTGATGGCGCGCAATGCTCCGCCTTCGGTCTGAAATGGTTTGGTAATTTGCGCGCCAAGAGCCCGGCGCGCATATTCCGAAAGTTCGTCGGGATTTTTCGTTGATACCGCGTAATCCCCCACCTTTTCCAAAATGCCCGCCAGATTGCGTATGGAAATGCCTTCGGCCAGGAGATTTTGGAGGATTCGCTGGACCTGGCCAATGCTCAGTTGCGCGGGAATCAGTTCATTGACGACCGCCGGATTGGTTTGCTTAAGGTTATCGAGCAGGACCTGGACGTCCTGCCGTGTCAGAATTTCATGGCAGCGGCGGCGTACAGTCTCCGACAAGTGCGTCACGAGCACCGATGGCGCGTCGACGACGGTGTAACCGGCTATCTCGGCGGGTTTGCGCTCAATGTTTGTGACCCACGTGGCAGGAAGTTGAAAAACGGGTTCGACCGTCGGAATGCCCTTAAGCGTTGTCTTGCTGTTGGTCGCGTTCATCGCCAGCCAATGGCCGGGCATGATTTGGCCCTGCGCTACCGAATTGCCCTTGAGTAGAAAGCGGTATTCATTTGTGCCCAACTGCAGGTTGTCCCGCAGGCGGATCGGCGGGATCAGCACCCCCATTTCCTGCGCAAAATTACGCCGAACGCCGGTCACCCGTTCGAGTAAATCCCCGCCCTTTTTTGTATCCGCAAGGGTCACAAGGCCGTAGCCCAACTCGATTTGCAGCGTGTCCAGCGTCAACAGGCTTTCAATTTTGTCGGATGGTTTGGCCGCAGCCCCGGCAGGTCCTGCGGCTGCTTTAGTTTCTCCTGGTTTGGCATAGGTTGCCCCGGCGTGAACCGAACCCGGCGCGGCTAATTCAGGTGTCCCATGCCGGTGAATGGAATAGGAGAGCAATCCCGTTATAATCGCCAGCGTCAGGAACGGCAACATTGGCAGGCCCGGAACAATGGACAGAACGCAAAGCATCACCGAAAGAATCGTCAGCGCCTTTGGATAGAGCAACATTTGCCGGCCAAGTTCCCGTCCCAAATCGTTCTTTGCCGTCGCGCGCGTAATCAGGATGCCAGCCGCCGTCGAGGTGATGAGCGCCGGCACCTGGGACACCAAACCGTCGCCGATGGAGAGAATCGTAAAATGCTGCAACGCTTCGCTCACGGTCATGCCTTTTTGCACAATGCCGACAGCGAATCCGCCAATGATGTTGATGAGCGTAATGAGGATGGCCGCAATGGCGTCACCCCGAACAAACTTGCTTGCGCCGTCCATTGCGCCGTAAAAGTCCGATTCCTCCTCCAGCGCGCGGCGGCGGCTGCGCGCCTCCGCTTCATTGATAAGCCCGGCATTCAACTCGGCGTCAATTGCCATTTGTTTGCCGGGCAGCGCGTCCAGGGTGAATCGCGCGGCCACTTCGGCGATACGCCCCGCCCCCTTGGTGATGACAATAAAATTAATCAGGACCAAAATTAAAAAGACCACCAGGCCCACCACATAATTTCCCTGGACCACGAAATTGCCAAACGCCTGGATAATGTGGCCCGCGTAACCGTTCAATAATATCAGACGCGTGGCGGCGACATTCAGTCCCAGCCGGTACAGCGTGATAAACAGCAGAAGCGTGGGAAACCCGGTAAATTCTGCCGGAGTCCGGAGGTAAAGAATGACCAGCAACGTCAGCAGTGAAAGGCTGATGCTGCAAGTCAGCAACAAATCCAGAACCACCGGCGCGACGGGCAGAATCAGCAGGAGAATGGTTCCAAGCAACGCCACGACGAGCCATAAATCGCCGTATCGCAGCAATTTGCGGATTCTGTCGCTTAGTGCGCCCATTGATATTTAGATTTGATTCTGTTCAGCGTAGTAGCGGTAGCGGTTTACCCGATAAACCCATGCCAGGATTTCGGCCACTGCGGCATAGAGTTCAGCAGGAATCTCGCCACCGATGCGGCCGTGTTTGAATAACACTCGCGCCAGGGGTTTGTTCTCAACGATTGGGACCTGGTGCTGCTGTGCGATCTCGCGAATTTTATCCGCGTTTAATCGAATGCCTTTGGCGACCACTTTGGGCGCGCGCATAGTCTTGCGGTCGTAACGGAGGGCAACGGCGATATGAGTGGGATTGGTCACGACGACGTCGGCCCTGGGAACCTCGGCCAGCGCTTTGGCTTTTGACGCATTTCGCCGTTTTCGGCGGGCCTTCTTAACCTGCTGATTGACCTCAGAGTTCTTCATCTCATCTTTCAATTCCTGTTTGGTCATCATCAAATCCTGATTGTTTCGCCAAAATTGATAGCCATAATCGGCCGCGGCGATGACAATAAGCCCGAGGCCGACGCGCAGAAGAATTCCGAGCGTTGTCTCACCGAGGAATTGCGCGAGACGATAGGCGCTGACCTGAGAGGTAAAAATCGGGTCATTCACGATACGGCGGATTTCGGACCAGCTCACGGCCACAATGAACACGAATTTCACAATGCCCACGAGGGTGGGAACGAACATGCGCGCGGAGAAGAGCCGTTGAAACCCTTCCACGGGATTAATGCGGTCCCAACGGGGAGTGAGAGCTTCTGTGGCGGTATTGAAGCGATTTTGAATCCCGCCGGCGACCAATCCGGCCAGTGCCGTCGCCAGTACGATGGGTCCCACGCATTTCGCCAGGACGAATACGGCCGAAACGCCGTAACCCTGCAGGGAATTTGCGGTGATTGTGGTATCGTGCAGATGGCTGAGTGTCAGCACGGTCATGCTGACAAATTGTTGCCAGATCTCGCGGCCGGCAAAGGACAGCGCCGCAAGAGCGCCCATCAGCACAAACACTGTCTGCACTTCATTGCTGCGCGCAATCTGTCCTCTTTTTATGGCCTCTTCAAGCCGGCGCGGCGTCGCTTGTTCGGTCTTTTCACCCGTTTGTTCCGGCATGGCTATTTTCCTCCGAGCATTTGGCCCACAACCACCAGGTCCTCCGGCAGCCGATCTAAATAGTTAACGACGTATCGGGCGGACAATTGTAGGGTAAAGCCAAAGACAATAAGCCCGCTGACAATCTTGAATCCGAATAATTCCGAAAATACATTCATTTCCGGAGCTGCCCGGCTTAAGACTGAAAAGATGAGCGTGACGACAAAGGAAACCGCGATCACTGGCGCGGAAACCTGCAGAGCAACCATGAAAATGCGGCTGGTTTGGCCCACAACGGTTTCAAACACCGCATTGTTAAGATGCGCGCCTCCGATCGGCAGGACGGTATACGTCTGCTCAAACCCCAGCAACAGCCAATGATGCAGATTGAGTGTCAACATGATGACCGTGGCAAGGAAAACCAAAGTCGTGCCCGCAAGCTGGGAAGATTGCTGGCTCATTGGATCAAATATCGCGGCCATGTTTAAGCCCATCTCGGTGGAAATGAAGTTTCCCGCCAGTTCCGCCGCGTAGAAGATCATGTTCGAAAAAAAGCCGAGCAGGAGACCGATGGAGATTTCCTCGATCATCACCCCCAGCAACGAAAGAAAATCCAGTTTCTCCACCGGAAAAGGCGGCAATATCGGCGCGATCAACAGCGCCCCAAACGCACTGAGGGCCACACGCAAGGTGACCGGAAAATTGATCATCGAAAAGAACGGCAACACGAACAAAAACGCCCCAAGCCGCAAAAACACCAGCATCCAGTTGTAAAATTCCGCCTGCATTATCAGATGGAGACTATTGGACCATCTGCGGCATTTTCTGAATGACGCTGATCGTGAATTCGACCAGTGAACGCACAATCCAGGGCATCAAAAGCAAAATAATTCCAATGACCGCGATGGCTTTGGGAACGAAGGTCAGTGTTTGTTCGTGGATGGTTGTCACAGCCTGAAACAGGCTGATGGCCAATCCAATCACCATGGCCGTCAGCAATATGGGCGCGGCAATGGTCAGCGCCTGGTAAATCATGTTTTTCAACAATTCAATTGCGAATTCAGCGTTCATAAAAGTTCACATTCCAAAACTGCGCACAAGCGATTGCACGACCAGCGCCCAGCCGTCCACCAGCACGAACAGCAACAATTTCAGAGGCAGCGATACCATCATTGGCGGCATCATCATCATCCCCATGCTCATCAGCACCGTCGCGACGACGATATCTATCAAAATGAACGGCACATAAATCAGAAAGCCCATTTGAAACGCGGTGCGAAGTTCGCTGATGATGAAGGCCGGCGTAACAACGCGGAGCGGCAATTCATCCGGCGCAGTCGGCGGCATTTTTGCCATAGAAACGAAGAGTTCCACATCGGAGGGGCGGGTCTGCTTCAACATGAACGCGCGCATTTGGCCTGAGGCGCGGTCCAGGGCCTCCTGGCTCGTGATTTGATGCGCGCGATAGGGAGCAATTGCCTGCTGATTAATATTGTCCCAAACCGGCGCCATGATGAAAAACGTCATGAACAGGGACAATCCGATGATGATTTGATTTGCCGGGGTGCCTTGCAATTGCAACGCGCTGCGCACAAACGAAAGAACGATGACAATGCGCGTAAAACAGGTCATCAGCAACAGGATCGAAGGCGCCAATGTCAGGAGCGTCAGGCAGAACAATATTTTGATGCTGACATCCACGTCAGGGGCTTCATTGCTGCCGCCCAGGGTAATTGAGACGGGACCGAAACCAGCGGCGCTGTTTGTTTGAGCGGGCGCCGTGAGCGACAAAAACACGAGCAAAGCGAGGAAGGCGATGATTTTCGCGTGTTTCATTGTCGTTTGAGCGCCTGCGCCAGTGCCTGCGTAAACGTTGGTTTGGAAACGGCGGATGAATCGTTTTCCGCGGCAGCCGGCAAATGGCTCAACAGGTTCACGCCCGACGGGGACGAGGAAATCAAAAACCTTTGCTGTTCATAACCCAAAACGTAAATCGCGTGCCGGCCACCCAGAGGACGGGTTTCCAGCACCTTCAATTTTGGACCACCACCCTGTTGAAGCGCCAGTCGCTGCCAATTTTTGAACAGCCAGACGCCGCCCAAAAAAATTCCGATAACCAGCGCCAGGGCGCCGGCCACGCGCAATAGGGAAACCCCGGCGTCCGGCAAAGATGGCGCTATCAGCGGCGCAACAGCAGCATTGGTTTGGCCATGCGCCGTTGCTTCAACTAAGAAAGGACAAACCAAAACCGCGGCATTAAAAAAAGACGCGGCACCCGGCAATCGTTTTCGGGTCGTCAGGCAATCTTTCATTTTTAGGCCGGCACCGGATTGGAATTTCCGATGACCTCGGTAATTTTCACGCCGAAACGGTCTTCGATCACGACCACTTCGCCGCGCGCAATGAGTTTGCCATTGACGCTGAGTTCGACCGGCGCATCCGCCGGTTTGTCAAGCTGCACGACCGAACCGACGTTCAATTGCAGGATTTCGCGCATCGGCAGCTGGCAACCGCCCAACTCGATAGTCAGGCTGACAGGCACGTCCAAAACAATATTAAGATTTGCCGGGTTTTCGGCGGTGGCGCTCATGAAATGCTTTGATTGTTAAATGCTGGTAATGCTGGTGACGGTGGTTAATTGCACGGCCCATTTGCCTCCGGAAGTCCCCGGCCGCCCTGTAAATTTCGGCACCTGATTCAAGCGCAGATGCACTTGCTCCGCGACGGCCGGGTCAAGGGCCAGTGTATCGCCCACTTTAAGCCGCGAAATTTCACTGGCGGACATTTTCAATCCCTGCCACTCGGCAACGACCGGCACCCGGATGTCGTTAAATTGTGCGTTCCATTTCGGCCGGGCCGCGCGTGCCGACGCCGTTTCGGCAACGGGCAGCGACGGCGACAGCAAGCGGACAAGCGGTTCAACGGTGGCGTACGGAAAGACGATTTGAATCGGTTCGGACTGGTCGCCGATACCTCCATTCATAGTCAAAATCAGCATTGCCGTATCCGGCGCGGCCGTCTGCAAATAACGGCTGTTATTTTCATGGCCCAGGAGGGCTGGCTGCAGTCCGCGCATTTCAGGCCAATGGTTGCACCATTCGCCGATAACCAAAGAAGCGACCTGATCAATGAGCGCCGTCTCGATCTCGCTCAGGTCCCGCGCCTCCTCAGTCGTCTGTCCCGCGCCGCCCAACAAACGGTCCACCAGGGTCAACCCCAGCAGCGGCGGGATAACCAGCAAACCCACGCCTTTCAGCGGCTCTGTTTTGAACAGCGTGATATGCGTTGGGCCTGGCAAATTCTCGACAAAATTCTGATAGCCGCCGATTTGGATCTTCGACAGTTGCAGGCTAAACTCAAGCCGCAGAAAAATGGCCAGCCGCGCCGCGAGCGAGCGGATAAACTGCTCGTGCCTCTGGCGGATACGTCGAAGTTCGCTGGGAGCAAGAAATCCCGATTGCCGGAAATCGTGGCCGCGGATTTCCTCAGCCTTGCGCCGCTCGCGAGCGCCTTTGGCTGTCAGTACAAACACCTCGTTGGGAGATGCGGCATCGTTCATGGCCTACTGGATCGCGAATTCGGTGAAATAAATGTCCTGCACCATGGAATCGCCAAGAATATTGTTGAACCCGCTGATGAGCTCACTGCGAATCAAATTCCTGGCCCCGGGTTTTTCCAGGTCTTCCAGCGTCTTGGTTGCCAGCGTTCCGCACGCCATATCCCGCAGTTGCGCGTCGCGCTCCGCCATCTTGTCTTTGAAATCCGAGCCGGTACCGGCCACTGAAATGCTGACCAGCAGGTAACGCGCGCCCATCGTGCCGGCCACGTTGACGAGCATTTTGTTCATCGGCACGGACTCCTGTTTTGAGCTTGCCGACTCCTTCCGGGGTTCGGTTCCGCTTGAGGAATCATTCGTCTTAATGCCCAGCCCCTTTTGGAGCTGAGGCAGAATGACAAATTGCGCCACGCCGAAAGCCAGTGCCGGCATCAGCACGATGGTGACAATGAGCGGGAGCCAGCTCGCGAACCCTCCGGAACGTGCCACAGCCGGCGAAGGAGCATTTTCCGCTTTTTCTTCCGTTTTGACGTCGTCTTCCGGCATGAAATCAGTGCTTCAAATTCACGAGGTCCTGGAGAATTTCATTGCTCGTGGTTACAGTTTGGGCGTTTGCCTCGAAGCCGCGTTGCGCAGTAATGAGGTCGGTGAGCTGGCTGGCCAGGTCCACGTTGGACATTTCCAGTGAACCGGAAACCAGGCTCCCCGTGCCACTGGTCCCCGGCGCCACGGGCGCCGCCAATGCCCCGGCATTCGTCATTCCGGTGTAGAGGTTGTCTCCCACGCTGATCAGTTGCGTGGGTGCGGTAAAATTCTGCACCAGGACTTGCCCCCCCGTGAATTGCGTGCCGTCAGCCAGAAGAATGCTGACTGTGCCATCGCCGTTGATGGTATAGCTCTGGACGGCAGACGTGTCACCGTTCGGAGCGTATGCATTGGAAATCTGAATATTGCCAAGGGTGTTTCCGGTGGCACCGGTGTAGCCCTGGACCAACATTCCATTGCTCGTCACCAGATCACCGCTCGAATTGACCGTAAAATCCCCGTCGCGCGTGACATATTCCTCGCCGCTCGACGGATCTTTGACCAGAAAAAAACCATTGCCGTTGATCGCCAGGTTGCTCGGCACGCCGGTGCTGGTGATCGAACCCTGCGTAAATGAATCGGTAATCGAATTGGTAATCACGCCCGTGCCAACCTGTTCGGAGCCCGCTGAGTTTGAGCCTATGGTTTCGCTCAATGCGTCGGCGAATTCAACGTTGGCGGATTTGAATCCAACCGTGTCCACGTTGGCAATATTGTTTCCGATGACATCCAGGTCCTGCTGGAATTGATCGAGGGCGCTAACGCCTGAATCCATTGATAGAAGCATAGTTTGTTATTGGTTGGTGATTTTGGTTGATAGTTTAATTCGACGATGAACTTGATGTTTGATTCGAGGTCGTTGTTGTTGGCGTGACCGAGAGCACCTGGCTTAAATCGTAAGCGGTTCCATTGACCACGATTTGGGGCGTGCCATCCGACGATTCCGCTCCCGACACAACAGCCTGCACTACGCCGCTCACGGTCTGTTGAGAGTTGGACTGCTGCAAGACGACCGTGGTGCCAATCAGGCTGTTCGCCTGCATGTCGGAAAGTGAAGCCGACATCGCGGTGGTTTGCGTCAACGAAGTGAATTGAGCCATTTGCGATGCCATCTCAGTGTCCGACTGCGGTTGGAGCGGATCCTGATTTTCCATCTGCGCGACCAGAAGTTGGAGAAAATCGTTTTGCGTCAATGTTTGCTGCGGCCCCGAAATGGAATCGGATGACGCCGGAGCATTGACGATGTTGTTGTATTGCGTGTTTACAGAGGATGTGGCGGACATAAAATAATTTCAGTTGTTACGCCCATGTCTCCCAGCCTTGTTGCATCGGCACGCGGGCGATCAACGGCGCATGAACAATCGTCGGAACAACCTGCCGGCCAGACAGGCTCGCCATCTGAAGTTCACTCGCAGGTTCGGCGGGCTGTTGCTGTTTCTGTTGAAACGATTCGCCACCGCTGCCGTAGGCGCCGCCTGGATTATCAGCGAGCGGCGCCAGATGAATACCGCGCTGGGTCAAACGCTGCTGAAGGTCCGGCCATTGCTGGCTTAAATGGTTGAAATCCCCGTGCTGCAAAACAACCTGCACCTGGACATCGGTTCCATGCTGGCGTAATTCCAAAGACAATTGTGTTCCGGCATCCGGCTTAATGACCACCTGCATCGCATTATTCCCCGAATCACTTAAGCGCACGGCGTTCACCGTGATCATTTCCTGCGTGCGCTCCAAACCGCTCGTGTGGGAGGCCGATGAAACGGGCATCGCTTGAATCTGGCCGGTTGCCGCAGGCGAGTTCGAGGACCCTTGGTCGCCAACCGGGACAGTCGCCGCAACTTGTTCCATGTGAATGGAACCGGCCACTGGCGAATTTCCATGGGCGGCAAGGACGTTGTTGCCCGGCAAAACTTTCTCAGTCTGCCCGGCAATTTTGTTCGTTTTATCTGCCTGATTCACCGATATATCCTGTTTAGCAATGGATATGCCATTGGAATCAGGCGGCGTTTGCGCCGCAGGTTGTTGAGAACTTGAATCCGATTCGGAAATGGAATCAACTCCGTTATTGGCGTCCGGCTTTGCATCCGGAATCACAGCCTTAGCCGAACCCAATAGAGACTCAGCGTTTTTTGCCACCGAATCAGCCGCCTCGGTTGTTGTCGGGACTGCTGTCGTAACGGCCGACGGTTGGCCCGCAACACTTTCATTCTCCGGAGTGTCCGAAACAGGCGGAACACTAGATTTCGATTGCGCCGGAATAATTGGATTCGCGACCGAACCTGCATCCCTTGCCTGCCGTTGCGTAGGAGCCGATGCAATTGAAACCGGAATCGATTTGGAAACCAAATCCACGGCTGGAAGCGCTATCGCAACCATTTGATTCATTGGAATCTCCGGCTGGGCGGCAGAAAGCGCCGGCGGCTCGACCGGCGGCTGCGAATTTTTGTTCGTTTTGGAACCTTCGTCTGATTTTTCGGCGGGTTTCCTTGCGATAGCGGAACTCGATTGCGGCGCATTCAGTTGCGACCCTCGTTTCTGCATTCCGACGGCCAGCCAGGTTGATTTGCCATTCAGAATGTTTGCAGCCAGAATCTGCCTCGGCGCGATCTCGCTGTCCGATTGGCCCGTCGTCGTAACATTTTCCTTCGGTGCCGGTGACAATGCCTGTGCCATGACGTCCGCGAACAACGCGGCAATGCCGGCTGCAGGTGCCGGAACATTCGCCGGCCCATCGGCATTCTGCGCCGCATCGCGACCAGCTGTCGGCGAAATCTGAGGGAATGTGGACATTTAGGGGGTGGGATTAGCCGGCGCCGCCTCCGGCAGCACCTGGTGCAGACGTTCGGTCAATAACGCAGCGCGTTTGGCCTCGCCCGATTTGCTCAATGTATCCAGGATCAAACTGGCGTCATCCGGTCGCATCACGTAAAGGATGCGGACTATGTCATCGTCGGACATTTGGCCGAACATGGACACCGCGCCGTCCGGCGACATCGCGGCGATGAGTTTGGCCTGGTGCTTGACGTTATCTGTTTCCTGCGACTTGAATCGGATGACGTCCTTATCGAAAGACGCCTGCAATTGCCAGACTGTCTGTGTTACGAGCGACATCTCCTGAAGCTCAGTGTTGATTCGCTTTTGCCATTCATCCAATTGTTGTTCCCGCAGGTCCAGACGGGACTTCTCATTTTGGATCTGCGACACCCATTGGTTAAATTCCGGGTTCCGAAACCTCCAGGACGGATCGTCATCCGCCGAATAGTCCGGCTTGAGAAATTGCGCGCCGGCAAAAATTGACGGCCTTAGCACAAACACGGTGGTCCCCAGGTACAGGGAGCACCCAAGCAGGGCAACGAACCAGCCGGATTGAAGAATGCGAATCATGTTCGGTTAAAATTGAGAAATACCGGACTGCAATGAACTGCCGCCGGCGAGCACGGCCAGTTCGTCCAAATTTTTTTGTTCAGCCCGAAATGTTTCCAGCGCGTGGGCGCGCCGGGCCTTGTCATGGAAGCAGTCCAGGCCTTCACGGTCCCGCCTGGCGGAAACCATTTCCTGGAAAGCAAGTTGGGAAATTCGCCGTGCTTCGGTAAACGCCGCCCGGCGCTCGTGCTGGTGGATTTCAAGCGCCATGCACCATGTGCGCAAATTCATCATTTTGGCGGCGGACACCCCGCTGTTCAATTCCCGCGTCAACAGGTCCCTGCCCGAGGTCAAATCCGTGGTCGCCTTTTGCAACTGCGCCGCCGCCGCATCGCAAGCAGACAGCGAGCGCGCGTAACGTTGCTGTGCCTCACGCTCTTTTTGCTTTCGCAGCACCCGCAACGGTTCAAGCGGAAAGTGAAATGTTTTCATGGATTATTATTTTTTCGGGTTTGTCGCGTCTTCGGCGACCGGCGTTGAAAGCGCGGTCGTGAGCAATTTCCAGCTTTGCGTGGCGGAAAAACCGTCCGTGACCGCCTGCCGCAAAAACCGATTCAGGGGCCCATTCAATCGGATGGCCTGGTCGATCGCTGGATTGGTCCCGGCCGGATATGCGCCAATGTTAATTAAGTCCTGGTTCTTCCGATAAACGGCCAGGTGTTCCCGAGCGGCCACGGCCAGGTTCAACTGTTCGGGCCGCAGCAGGTCCCGCGTGAGGCGGCTGACACTCTCCAAAACGTCAATCGCCGGGTAATGGTTTTGCGTCGCCAGTTCCCGCGTTAACACAATATGACCGTCCAGGATGGAACGCGTCGCATCGGCAATTGGATCGTTCATGTCGTCCGCCTCTACCAGGACGGTAAACAATCCGGTGATTGAACCGCGCTCGCTGGTCCCGGCGCGTTCCAACAATTGCGGCAGCAGCGAGAAAACCGACGGCGTATATCCGCGCGTGGTCGGCGGCTCACCAACCGCCAGTCCGATCTCGCGTTGGGCCATCGCAAACCGAGTGACCGAGTCCATCATCAGCAAAACATTTTGTCCCCTGTCCCGGAAATATTCCGCAACCGCCATTGCCAGGAATGCTCCTTTGACCCGATTCAAGGCCGGTTCATTCGAAGTGGCCACAATCACGACGGACTTTTTCCTCCCGCGTTCGTCCAAATCCCGTTCCAAAAACTCCCGCACCTCGCGCCCGCGCTCGCCGATCAGGGCAATGACATTCACGTCCGCCTCCGCCTGGGAGGCCATCATTCCCAGCAGCGTGGATTTACCCACCCCGCTCCCGGAAAAAATGCCGAGTCGCTGGCCGCGGCCGCAGGGAGTAAAAGTGTCGATGGCTTTGATTCCGGTTTGAAAAACGTCCGCGATGCGTTGCCGCTTGAGCGGGTGTGGCGGATTTAATTTCAAACCAACGCTTTGTTCTGCCGCAATTTGCCCCAGCGCGTCAACGGGATTGCCCAAACCGTCAATGACCCGGCCCTTGAGCGCGCTGCCGACCGCGACCCGCAACGGCGCGCCCGTGGCGATCACTTCGCTTCCGGGATGTATCCCGTGGATCTCTCCCAGCGGCATCAGCAGCAAATGGTGATTCCGGAAACCGACCACTTCCGCGAGCGTGCTCGCGCCATGCCGCCCGGATTGGATATGGCAGACCTCGCCCACCGCCGCGAGCGGCCCTTCAGATTCCACGACCAATCCAATCAGTTGCACCACCCGTCCGCACGTTTCAGTCACATGCGCTTCGCGGACCCGCTCAATCGCGTGACTCAAACGCCGATTTGCCGGCTTGGCAGGCGCCGCCGTCATAGATTCACCGCCTTCCGGAGCAATTCCAGCTTGGTCTCCCGCGACGCGTCAACCAACCCAAATCGCGTCTGCACGATGCAGCCGCCACGGGTGACTTCCGCCGATGGGACGAACCGCAATGGGCCCGTTTCGGGCGAGTCTTTGAGCAACGGCGATTTGTGTTTCCGCAACAAAGCAATGTCTTCAGGGTGAAGTTGAACCGAGATCTCCGCCGTGTCCTGGACCTGCTCGAGCGCTTCGCGGACGACTTTTTCCACCGTCTTTGCATTAATCGGCATGCCGCCGACGATTTTTTTTGCCGATTCCAGCGCAAGCTGAATCAAAGCGGATTCCACTTCGTGCGCCATCTTCGGCAACATTTCCTTCATCGAATGGACAATCCCGTTTTGCAATTCCGCCATTTCATTGCTTTGTTGCAATAATTGCTCCGCTGAACGCTTTTCCCCCTCGCGGCAACCCTGGTCATAAGCGGCCTTTTCGCATTCACGCACGTGTTCCTGCCAGTTCAGCGCGGGCGTTCTGGCAAGCAACCGAACGTCGCGGAACGGCTCCCCGACTGTGATGGATTTAGACCATTTCATACTCAGACTCGGTGGACTTGGACCCTTCAATTTCAATTTCCCCTTCTGCTTCCAGTTTCCGGACTGCGTCAATGATTCTGAACTGCGCGGCTTCGATATCGCGCGCCTTGACGCTGCCCAAAAACGCCATTTCCTCCTGCACAGACGCCGCCGCGCGCCGGGAAATGTTGGACAGCAGCAGCCTCTTGAGCGGCTCACTCGCCTTTTTGAGGGCCATGGTCAGGTCGCGCATGTCAATTTCACGCATGATGCGCTGGATATAAGGCGGATCCAGCGACAGCAGGTCTTCGAACGTGAACATCTTTTTGCGAATGGCCTGGGACAACTCCGGATTGCGCCCTTCGATGTTCGTCAGCAACGCCTTGCTCACCGTTTTATCCATCGCATTGAGCAAATCGGCAACGCTGGTAATGCCACCGGTTTGTTCCATCGCGCGGGTTTGTTTGACGCCCAGCTTGGCATTCAGAACAGCCACAACTTTCTCGCCCACTTCCACCGGCGTCGGCGCGAGCGTCGCCAGCCGCTCGATCACCTGGTCGCGCTGCTCAGGCCGCAGAAGATTCAAAACCTGCCCCGCCTTTTCGGGCGAAAGATGGCTGATGATAAAAGTGATGGCCTGCACTCTTTCGTCCCGCAACAAATTGAAAATGTGCCGCGGATCCATGTCGGCGATACTCTGCATGGCTCCGACCGGGGTCCGAATGGACGTCACCCGGCCGAGGACGTCGCTCGCCTTAAAACTGCCCAGCGCCTTTTCAAGCGTGTTCCGCGTCACTTCCACTCCGGCAGACACCGACGTGCTGGCAGCCACGGCCACGTCGGAAAATTCCATCAGGATCTCCTGTTGCTGCTCGCGCGTAATCAGGTTAAAACGCGTCATCTCCCGTGAAATGGCTTCAATTTCGCGCGGTTGGAACTGCTTCAAAATCACCGCCGCGCTTTCGACGCCCAGCATGACAAGCAGGGCCGCGAGCTTTTGGGTCTTGTTGAGCGAGCCGGCTTCCACCGGGGCTTCCGCGGGTTCAGTAGTCGCTGGCATTTTAATTCTCCGAGCTTCGGCCCTTGTTCATCCAATCGCGAATGGCCTGTGTCATGTTCGCGGGGTTTTCTTTGATTAAACGATTCAGAACTTCCACAGTCACAACTCCCGGTTGCGGTTCATATTCCTCTCCGTAGCGTCCGTGACCATTTCCATTACCGTTTCCATTTTGCCTGGCCATCAACCGGCCGACGGGGACGCCCAGGGGAATTTCCTGGACGGGTGTTCGCTTGAATATTCGAAGCAAGACCACCAAAGCCGCAATTCCCATGGCCGGATAGACCGCATTGCGTCCAATGCCAATCCACAGGTCCCGCTGCTGCTGCTGGTCCAACTCTTTCGTGATGCCCGTGGAATAGTCGTCATTGAACGGGAGTTCTTCCAGGGAGAGGGTATCGCCGCGGCTTGCGTCAATGCCCAGCGCGCTCGACACAAGCTTGGTCAACTGGTCCAATTGCTCCGGCGTTCGCGCGACAGGTTTCCGGTCCGCGCCTGTGCCGTCCATTTGCTCCGCAACAGTCACTGAAGCCGTCAGCCGCTTGATTCCGCCCGCGGCCTGGAAAAGATTGCTCGTGGTTTTGCCGATTTCGTACTCGGTCGTTGAGGTCGTTTTGTGGTTCTGCGTGTTGTTGACCGGGTTGTTGGCCGCTTGCGCAGTGGTGTTGGTGCTGATGTTGGCAGTGATTCCGACCGGGCCGGAAGTCGTGGAAGTCGTCTGAGAGTCGTTGTTTTCCTCATTTTTCGTTTCCGTGCGGACCACCTGGCCGTCCGGGTCATATTTCTCCTGGGTTTGCGTCATCGTATCATAATTAATGTCCGCGGATACACGGACAATGGCCTGGCCCGGCCCGACGACTTTCTCGAGCATGTCCTGCGCTTTTTTGGCCAAATATTGTTCCAGATTGCGGCGCGCTGCCAATTGTGTGTCTGTCAGCCCTGTCAGAGAGTCGTCGTCGGTATTTTCCGCCAGGACGTTGCCAAGGTTATCCACTACGGCCACATGGTTGGGCTTCAATCCCTCCACCGAGTTGGCCACAAGAAAGCGAATCGAATTGATGGATTGTTGCGACAATTCAGAATTGCTGCGCACACGAACAAAAACCGAAGCCGTGGGGTACGTATTCTTATCGAGCAACAGGCGATTTTCCGGAAGGACAATCATCACCCGCGCCGCATCGACTTCATCAAGCTGGCTGATGGTTCGCGCCAGCTCGCCTTCAATGGCGCGGACATAATTGGCGTGCTGCACAAAATCAGAGATCCCGAAATTTGGTTTGTCAAAAATTTCAAACCCCACACCGTCCCCGCTGGGAATGCCTTTTCCGGCCAACTCCATCCGCAATGTATAAATCTTGTCCGACGGAACGTAGATCGAACCGTTGCCGGTTTTGTAGGATATTTTTGCGTCGTCAAGCGCCGAAATGACTTTCGCAGCTTCACTATCGGATAATCCGCCATAGAGCAGGGCGTAATCGGCCCGCGAGGACCAAAGCGAGAGCGCAACCAATCCGCCCACAAGGACAAACGTCGCCGCCAGCACGGTCATTTTCTGGCTGGCGCCAAGCTGGCTCCAGATGGCGCGCAATTGAGCCAGCAGTTTTGAAAGGTTCTGGTTCATCGATTAGTTCCCTATATCTGCATCCTCATGATTTCCTGGTACGCATCCATCAACCGGTTCCGGACTTCCACCATTAGCTGAAACGAAACATTGGCTTCCTCCATCGCGATAACAGCCTGGTGCAATGGAACGTTCTGACCGCTTTGCAGGGCGCTGACTGCCTGGGCGGAAGTTGCCTGCTGCGCATTCACATCGGAAACCATCTGGCCGAGCATGGATGCAAACGAACCGGATGCCGGTTGGACTGACGCGGTGGAAAGCGGCTCGCCTAGCTCCTCCGGCATTTCAATCCGTGTTGAGGGCAACGGCGTCGCTTCAGGCGTCGCCATGCCAGTAACGGACATCCCTCCGTCTGTGGGCGTGATCGCTGAGATTGGCGGCGTCATTGGTTGCGGTTAAAATCAGTGTTTGCCGATAGAAAGCGTTTCCATGGCCATCGCGCGGGCATTTTTGACCACGGCAAGATTTGCCTCATAAGTGCGCGACGCTGAAATCATGTCGGCCATTTCTTCATTGATGTTAATGTTGGGCATCGAAACCATGCCGCTTGCGTCCGCGTCAGGATTGCCCGGGTCATAAACTTTGATCGGCGGATCATCCTCCTTTTCAATGCGCGCAACCTGGATAGCAGGCATGGAAACACTGCCGTCGCTGCTCATCGCCTGTTGCAAGGCGGATTCAAATACGACGACCTGGCGCTGGTAAGGCTTTCCATCCACGCCATGCACTGTGTTGGCATTGGCAATGTTTTCGGCAATGACATCGAGCCGCGTTTGTTCCGCCGATAATGCGGCAGCCGTATTTTGAACGCCGGCAAGGGTTTGGATCATGGCGCGTTGAAGCGTTGACCCGTCTTCGCTTCGCTACGACGCGGCGAGAGCGTTGATGCGTTGATGCGTTCGGCGCCTGGTTGTTCTCGCCTGTCCGGCGTAGCATTAGCGAAGCCGGGTCCTCGTTCTCGAATAATCTTCATTCTTAATCTTTGCCTGTAATCGCCATTTGCAGCCTTTCCAGCGTGCCACTGATAAGCTGCGTTTCAAAAGAATGCGCTACCGCATTTTGATTCATCTCCATCAATTCGTTTTGCAAATGAACGGTGTTGCCGTCCAGGCTTGCCGCCGGGGCCGTCGTATCCACAGCCAGGGACGGTTTAAGCGAATTCAGGTCCGCTGGATCGCCCGAAGCGCACGCGCGTTCCAGTTCCGACTCAAACGAAGGCGCAAGATCGACGCGCTTGTAACCTGGTGTTTCCAAATTGGCGATATTGTTCGCTATCGCCTCCTGACGAAGCACCACCGCATCCAATGTCTTTTTCGCGGCAAGATAATTGGGTTGGCTAAATAGAGCTTCGATCATGCAAAATCGTCCGGCACCCGTTAAGCAACGACAGTGCCAGAACAAAAAAGCCAATAAAACCGGCGCTTTCGCAAATGGTAAGTACCACAGTGGGAAATTCTTGCCGGGTCTGGGAACCAAATCGACCCACGGGCTAAGGGGTAATCATTCTCATCCTCATCCTCATCCTCAAAATGGAAGGCCGGTTCTTTAACATATTCGACGATTTCCAAATCGCGCATGAAAACAACAGACCTCACCTTCCCCGCTTGCCGTCGTGGAGTGCGGTGGCAAGTCTGCGCGACACCGCATTTGGACGTCGTCGGACTTTCAAACGATAATTGACGCATCGAAGGCGATACGACCTCCTCGCGCTTGAACTGGAACGCACAACTTCGAATCTGGATCAATTACGAAACTGGCCCGTAACAGCGTTCGGAAAGCG
>Ga0335075_10000289_pt1 | contig 92373 bp, 81 predicted proteins | sample Lox_Sample_24_FD_206723 | JGI IMG/M metagenome (GOLD analysis project Ga0335075, IMG submission 206723) | Soil microbial communities from Loxahatchee National Wildlife Refuge, Florida, United States - Lox_Sample_2.4 | ecosystem: Environmental > Terrestrial > Soil > Wetlands | place: USA... | reverse complement strand
GGGGCGGGGTACCCACCCCCCCCGTGGGGGGGTTTGTTTCGGCCGGGGGGGGGGGGTTTTTTTTGGGGGGGGTTTTGGGGTCCCCACCCCCCAAAAACCGCCCCCAGTTCAAGGTCTTAGGGCACGGGGGTGTGCCTGGAGGGTTTCGGGTGTCGCTCGTGTTTTCGTGTCTTAACGAGAAAGGGCACCCATTGGGTGCCCTTGTCTAGCTGCGGGGCAGGGACTCGAACCCCGATTTCACGGACCAGAACCGCACGAATTGCCATTATTCTACCCCGCAGTGGGTGAACGGTAAGGATAACGTCGCCGCCCGATTTCTGCAGCGTCGATGGGTGGGATATTGCCGGGAACGACCGTTGGTTCTGTTACCTTGAGCCAGTGTTCGAACTGAAGAGAAACGCAGCGATTTTGCTTCTGGCCGCAGTCGGAACCGCCGGTATCGCCGGCTGCGGGGGCGGTGACGACGACTCCGATCCGGCACCCACCGCCGTGACCGGAACCACCGATGTGGCGATCACCAAGGATGAGCTGATCGACCAGGGTGACAGCTTCTGCTCCGAGGTCAACGCCGCGGTCGGCACGATCGATTCCTCGACGACCTCGGACGAGTCGGTGAAGCAGGACCAGATCTCGAGCATCTACTCCGGACTGGCCGAGCGCCTCCAGGACCTGGGCACGCCCTCCGACGGTGAAGCGCCGACCGCCGTGATCGAAGCGGCCCAGGCTCTCGCCGAGTCCACCTCGACCGACGGCGCGGCGGCCCTTGAGACCTTCCAGAGCGCCGCCGACAGCTACGGCTTCACCGAATGCGGCGAGGCCCCCGCGGCCCCGTCGTCCTCATCCTCGTCCACCGGCGGCTCAACCGAGACTCCCTCCGACTCGAGTGGCTCCGGTGGCTATGTGGCCCCGACGACTCCCGCCCCGGCCGAACCGGCCCCGGCTCCGGCACCGGCCGATCCTCCCGCCGGCAACGGCGGCGGTGTGGTGCCGCAGGCCCCGGCCGATCCGGGCACGGGCGGCGGTTCGAGCAGCGGCGGTATCAGCCCGGGCTGAACCAATCGGCCCGGCCCGGCCCGCCGGTTCGAGGGCGGCGGAGTCAGGCTCGGTTCAGGCCGTGCTCAGCTGACCCAGGCCGAGTACAGCTTGCTGTAGTGGCCGCCGGCTGAGATCAGTTCGTCGTGGCTGCCCGCCTCGACGATGCGGCCATGATCGAGCACGACGATCCGGTCGGCCCGCCGTATGGTCGAGAGCCGGTGGGCGATGATCACCGCGGTGCGGCCGGTGAGCAGCTGGTCCATCGCCGACTCGATGGTCCGCTCGGTCTGGGTGTCGACCGACGAGGTCGCCTCATCGAGGATCAGGATTCGCGGCTCGGTCAGGATGATCCGGGCGAAGGCCACGAGCTGACGCTGACCAGAGGAGAGCTGAACTCCGCGCTCACCGACCTCGGTCTCGAGTCCGTCGGGCAGCCTCTCGATGAACGGGGTCGCGCCGACCGCGTCGGCCGCGGCGGCGATCTCGTCGATCATCGCATCGGGACGGCCGAAACTGATGTTCTCCGCGATCGACCCCGAGAAGAGGAACCCCTCCTGCGGAACGATGCCCATCTGGCGTCTCAGTGAACGCTGCCTGTAGTGGGCGAGGGGCTCGCCATCGATCAGGACATTGCCCTTCTGAGGATCGTGGAACCTCGTGATCAGCTTGGCGAGAGTCGACTTTCCGGCTCCGGTGCTGCCCACCAGCGCCACGGTCTCACCGGCATCGATATGCAGGTCGATGTCCTGGACCGCCCAGCGCCCCGCCTGATCAGCACTTTCCTGACGTTCGGCATCGGTCGCGTAGCTGAACCAGACATGATCGAACCCGAGCCTGCCCTCGATCTCACCCGGCTCGACCGCGTCCGGAGAATCGACGATCTCGACCTCGGTGTCGAGCAGCCCGAAGATCTTGTCGAGCGCGGCCATGCCCTGCTGGTAGGTGGCGTACAGCTGGGCCAGCTGCTGGATCGGATCGAAGAAGAGCTGCAGGTAGCCGATGAAGGAGACGACCACGCCGATCATGATGTTGCCGTTCATCGCCTGGTAGCCGCCGTAGAGCAGGATCGCCGCGGTGCCGATCGCGGTCAGGAGCTCGGTCGCCGGGAAGTAGGTCGCGTTCAGGTAGACCGTCTTCATGTTGGCTTGGCGGTTGAGCGCGTTCAGCTCGGTCATGCGGTTGATGTGGCGTTCCTCCTGGCCGAAGCTTCGCACCACCCGGACCCCGCTGAGGGTTTCCTGGAGATGCGACGTGATCGCCGAGATCCGCTCGCGGGTCTCCCTGAACGCCCCGGCCGAGTAGCGCCGGAACACGAGGCTGGTCATCAGCAGCAGCGGCAGGACCGCGAAGGTGATCAGGGCGAGCTTCACGTCAAGCAGCAGCAGGATCACGACGACCCCGACCAGGGTCAGCATGTTCGAGAACAGCGTGACGATGCCGTCGCTGATCAGCTGGTTGAGCGCCTCGATGTCGTTGGTCATGCGAGAGATCAGCGCGCCGGGGCGGTTGCGCGTGAAGAAGCCGATCGACATCTTCTGGATGTGCTTGAAGACCTCCTCGCGCAGATCCTGCAGGACACGCACCCCGATCCAGCCGACCAGATAGGTCTGGAGGTAGCTGGTCATCGCGTAGGCGGTGGTCAGGATCACGAAGGCGATCACGATCAGGGCGAGGGCCCGCTCGTCGCCGGTCTCGATCCCGGAGTCGATCGCGCGTCCGGCGAGGTAGGGCGGGGCCAGCGAGGTGAGGCTGGCCGCGAACACCGCGAACACCATCACGACGATGCGCCGGCGGTAGGGCTTCAGCAGCCCCAGGACCCACTTGACTTTGCGGAGGCGGTCGGGTTCGCCGATGTAGCGCTTCTCGGGCCGCTTCATCACAGCACCTCGAGTTCCTCGTCGATGAACTTCGGCTCGGTGTCGCGGTCGTCGGTCACAAGTCCGGCGTAGACCTCGGAGCGCCGGAGCAGCTCGTCGTGGGTGCCACGGTCGGTGATCCGCCCGTTCTCCATCAGGATGATCTCGTCGGCCAGAGAGATGGTCGAGAGGCGATGCCCGATCACGAAGGTTGTGCGTCCCTTCATCGCCTCGGCGAGCCCGCTCCGGATCGCCTGTTCGGTGGTCGCGTCGAGGGAGGAGGTCGCGTCGTCGAGGATCAGGATGCGCGGGTCGGCCAGGAGCGCCCGTGCGATCGCGACCCGCTGGCGCTGCCCGCCGGAGAGGGTCAGGCCGCGCTCGCCGACCACGGTGCCGTAGCCGTCCGGGAGCTCATCGATGAAACCGTCGGCCTGGGCGAGCACGGCCGCCCGCCTGACCTCCTCCGGGGTGGCGTCGGCGCGGGCATACGCGATGTTGTTGGCGATCGTGTCACCGAACAGGAAGCTGTCCTCGGAGACGTAGGCGGTGTGCCGGCGCAGCGAGTCGATGTCGATCGAACGCAGATCGGCCCCGTCGATCGAGACCGTGCCCTCGGTGGGGTCGTAGAGACGGGCGATCAGCGCGACCAGGCTGGTCTTGCCGGATCCGGACGGGCCGACGATGCCGATCCTGGTTCCCGGAGCCACGTCCAGGTCGATTCCGGTGAGCGCCTCGGGTGTCTCCGGCGCATATCGCAGGCTGACCCCGCTCATGCTCACCGCGCCGCCTCCCTCGGGCAGCGGCGGTGCTCCGGCGGGCGAGGTGATCTCCGGGTCGCGATCGAGGATCTCGAACAGTCTGTTCCCCGCCGCGACGGCCCGCTGACCCATGCCGAGGGCCATGCCGACCATCCTGAGCGGTGAGGCCAGCAGGATCATGTAGGTGTAGAAGGCGGTGAACTGGCCGAGGTTCATCGAACCGTTGAGCACCGCGTGTCCGCCGATCAGCAGCACGAGGGCGGTGCCGATCTGGGGCAGGGCGCCGATCAGGGGTGAGAAGAAGGCCTGGATCCGGGTCGATTTGATGCTCTGGTCGAAGAGACGGGAGACCGCTCCCTGGAAACGCACGAGCTGGTAGTCCTCCTGGGCGAAGGCCTTGACCACACGGATGCCGGTCACGTTCTCCTCGGCTTCCGCGGTGAGTTCGGCGATCCGCTGCTGGACCTCCTGCATCGCGGGCCTGGATTGACGCGAGTAGCGAACCGCGGTCAGCACGACCAATGGGGCGGGGGTCAGGGCGATCAGGGCGAGCCACGGGTTGATGACGAACATCACCGCGCCGGCCAGCACGACGGTCAGGAGGCTCTGGGTGAAGAAGATCAGGCCGTAGCCGAGGAAGAAGCGGATCGCCTGCAGGTCCACGGTCGCCCGCGACATGAGCTGGCCGGTCTGCTGGGTATCGAAGAAGCCCAGCTCGAGCCGCTGGAGGTGCCCGTAGATCATTTCCCGAAGATCGAACTCGACCGCGAGCGAGACCTTGCCGGCGATGATCCGCCGGACCATGGTCATTCCGAGCCGTAGCACGGCGGCCCCGAGGATCAGCAGGACCATGTTGCGCAGCTGGGACTTGTCGCCCGCGTCGATCGCGTTGACAGCCGTACCGATCAGGGTGGGGATCAGCACGGTCACACCCATCGCGCCCCAGGCGAAGATCAGCGACCCCCAGAGTTCGCGCCGGTGCGGGCGCAGAAATCTGAGCAATCGTCTGAAGGTGGGCATCAGACTAACTATACAAAGTGAAGTATTGGGGCTCGGCGGCTAACCCTCGGCGGCCAGCGATTTGGCGAGCGGAGTGGGGAATCTGAGCATCACCCTGCGTCCGTCCAGCCAATCGCTCAGCGCGGCGGCCTGGCCTTCCAGCTCCGACACCGCTTCGCCGCCGATGTCGTCCAGGAAATGCAGCACGACCTCGCCCGAATCCCGCTGCGCCCACCCACCCACGATCCTTCCGTCCCACCAGATGGTGGGTCCGGCGTTGCCGGTCGAATCGAAGAGCTGCTCCTTGTGGGAGCCGAGATACCACTCGCGTTCGAACCAGCCCATCGTGGTCGGATCGAGCGCCGGCAGCAGCGCGCCCCAAGGCGCCACCGGCTCGGGCGACTCGAGGTCGTCCGGCAGCAGATAGCCGGTCCGGCCGTCCAGGTCGACCTCGACCGCCCCCAGCGAGGAGAGGGCCTTGCGCACGCCGCCCAGGGTGGATCCCAGCCACCACTTGATGTCCTTCTCGGTGCCGGGGCCGAAGGCGCGCAGCCAGAGCTCGACCAGCCTGGTCTCGGCCTCGGAAGGATCCATCGGCTCGATCTCCTCGCCGATCCATGCTCGCATCGAGGCCCACCGGTTGCGGGATGTCCACCACGGGCCGGTGTTGGTCGAGCGGACGATCCGCCCGGCCGCCGAGAGCGTGGTCAGGACGCGCGGCCCCATCGGCACCTTGCCGGCCCAGGACTTGCCGGCGCCGTACTCGATCGATCCCCGCAGCAGCGGCGCCTGCTCCCGGATCTCCTTCATGGTCTCCTCCCGGCCGTCCGCCATCAGCTCCAGCACCTGCGCCTCGGCCGCCCGCAGCCATTTCTCGCCATCGGCGTGAAGTCCGGCCTTCTCGACTTCCTTGATCAGGCGCCGGCTCTCACGATCGGCGACCCGGGCGCTCGCGGCCGCCTGGACCGGCGGCAGCGTTTCGCGGGGGAAGACGAACAGCGTGCGGCGCATCGCCATGTGCTTGACCAGCGAACGCTCGGTGTAGAGCGCCCGGTCGAGATCCTCGACGGTCATGCCGTCCACCCGGGCCCGGGCCGACATGTAGATCGTCGCCGGGTCGGTTCCGTGCAGGCAGATCAGGCTGCGGGCGGCATCCTCGGCGTCGCTCGCCCGCCAGTCCGGAGCGAGCCGGTGCCGCTGGGCGAGACGGATTCGCCGCTCGCTGGTGTCGACCGATCTCATCGAGACCAGTCTGAACCATCGACCTCCGCCGCGGCCGGCCTGCCTCAGGCGGCGACCAGACCGACCGCGGAGTCCGGCGCGGCCTTCAGGACCAGCAGCTCGGTCCCGGCATGATCCAGCATCCAGGCGATGTCGTCGGAGCGGAATCCGTTTCCGGAGGGACCCTCGGCGGCGATCACCACCCGGTCCAGCTTCTCCTGCTCGAAGGCGCGCTTCAGCGCGTGCCGGTAGCTGCGACCGGGCTCTATACGCGAATCGACCGGCACTCCGGCCTTCGCGGCCCTGGCCTCGATCGCGTCGAAGAGAGGAAGGGCCTTGTCGGCCTGTCTCGGCAGGGCGGCGTTGAGCGAGACCCGCATCGGCACGACCGCGAGATAGTCGGGGACCAGGGTGGCCTGTTCGGCCCGGGCGATCCGCAGGGTGGCTTCAAGCGCGCTCATCGAGAGCGTGAACTCGTCGAAGGGGAAGAGGATCCGGCGGTCGCTGACCTCGGCCCGCCGCCGCTGTTCCCGCCAGAGCAGGAAACCGAGCGCCGCGCTCAGCAGAACGAAGCCGATCAGCAGATAGTCCTTGTGGCTCACTTGGCCTGTCCGTTCAGTTTGGTGCGGTCGGAGACGATCCGCACGTCCACGCCGGGGACCGCCTCCAGCAGGCGCTCGACCAGCGAGGGGCGCAGCCGGCGAAGGCCGGTTCGAGGGGTCGGCGGCCCGATCAGGATGTAGGTGGCGCCACGTTCCCTCGCCACCCGGCGGACCGTCGCGACCAGGTCGTCGCCCGACTCGATGATCAGGTTGGCGCCCAGCACCGAGGCGAGCCTTTCCATCGCGCTGACCCGCTCGTCGCCCTCGATCTTCTGGGCCTGCCCGGGCGGTGCCATCCAGAGCAGGTCAAGGTCGGCGCCGAGCCTCTGTGACGATCGCCAGGCCCGCCTGATCAGCCGCTGCGAGCGCGGATCGGGAGTGACCAGGGCGAGCAGCTTCTCACCGACCGCCTGCGGCTGACGCTGCTCGGTGAGCCGGTCCCGCTCCCGGCCGGGGCCGCCGGTGAGCAGCCGTTTCGTCTCGACCTCCTCGGCCAGCTGCCGCAGCGCGACTTCACGCAGCGCCGCCAGATTCTCGACCTTGAAGAAGGAGTTGAGCGCGGTGCTGATCCGCTGCTCGGGATACACCTTGCCCTCCCGTAGACGCTCGATCAGGTCCTGCGGGGTGAGATCGATCAGCACCACCTCGTCGGCGGTCTTCAGCACCTCGTCCGGCAGGGTCTCACGCACCCTCACACCGGTCAGGTCGGCGACCTGGTCGCTCAGGGACTCGAGGTGCTGCACGTTGACGGTGGAGATCACGTCGATCCCGGCGGCCAGCAGCTCACCGACATCCTCGAACCGCTTGGCGTTGCGGCACTCGTCCGAGTTGGTGTGGGCGAGCTCGTCGACCAGCGCGAGCTCCGGACGCCGGGCCAGCACCGCGTCGAGATCCATCTCGGGCAGGACGGCCGAGCCGTACTCGGCCCGCAGGCGGGGGACCATCTCCAGTCCCTCCGCCTGGGCCGTGGTCTCGGGCCGGTCGTGCGGCTCGAGATAGGCGATCACCACGTCACGTCCGTTCGCCAGTTCCCCGCGGCCCTCCTGGAGCATGCGGTACGTCTTGCCGACGCCAGGGGCCATCCCGAGAAGCACTCTGTGGTGTCCCGGGCGCGGCACTCAGACTCCGAGCAGGTTGTGAACCACCAGATCGATCATCTTGATCCCGACGAATGGAAGCACCAAACCGCCGAGCCCGAAGATGAGCAGGTTGCGCCGCAACAGGGCTGTCGCGCCGATCGCCCGGTATCCGACCCCGTTCAGCGCCAGCGGGACCAGGGCCGGGATCACCACCGCGTTGAAGATCAGGGCGGAGATGATCGCCGATTCCGGCGTGCCGAGATTCATGATGTTGAGCGCGTCGAGCGGGCCGGTCTCCTGTCCGGCCAGCGCGTAGGTTGTCGCGAAGATCGCCGGCAGGATCGCGAAATACTTGGCGACATCGTTGGCGATCGAGAACGTGGTCAGGGCCCCACGGGTGATCAGCAGCTGCTTGCCGACCTCCACGATCTCGATCAGCTTGGTCGGGTTCGAGTCGAGATCAACCATGTTCCCGGCCTCGCGGGCGGCCTGGGTGCCGGTGTTCATCGCGACGCCGACGTCGGCCTGGGCCAGTGCCGGGGCGTCGTTGGTGCCGTCACCGGTCATCGCGACCATGCGGCCCTCGGCCTGCTCGTTGCGGATCAGCTCGAGCTTGGCCTCCGGGGTCGCTTCGGCGAGGAAGGTGTCCACACCCGCCTCCTCGGCGATCTTGGCCGCGGTCAGGGGGTTGTCTCCGGTGACCATGACGGTCCGGATGCCCATCGCCCGCAGCTGATCAAAACGCTCCTTCATGCCCTCCTTGACGATGTCCTTCAGGTAGATCACGCCGAGCACCTGCGAGTCGCGGGCGACCGCCAGCGGGGTGCCGCCCTCGCGCGCCACCCGGTCCAGCGCCGGCTGAAGCTCGGCCGGGGCCTGGCCGCCCTGCGACTCGATCCAGCGCAGGATGGAATCGCCGGCGCCTTTACGCAGCCGGGTTCCGTCGTGGTCGATGCCGCTCATGCGGGTCTCGGCCGTGAACGGCACGAACTCGGGGCTGACCCCGGCGAAGTTGTGTTCGCGCACGCCGTAGTCCTTGGCCAGCACCACGATCGAACGTCCCTCCGGGGTCTCGTCGGCCAGTGACGCCATCTGGGCCTCCAGAGCCAGCTGCTCCACGGTGACTCCCGGCATCGGGATGAACTCGTGGGCCTGGCGGTTGCCGAGCGTGATCGTGCCGGTCTTGTCGAGCAGCAGAACGTCGACGTCACCGGAGGCCTCGACCGAGCGGCCCGAGAGCGCGAGCACGTTGCGGCGGACCAGGCGGTCCATGCCGGCGATGCCGATCGCGGGCAACAGGGCGCCGATCGTGGTCGGGATCAGGGCGACCAGAAGGGCCGCCAGGGTCGCGACCGACACGGCCGTCCCGGCGTAGTCGGCGAACGGGGCGAGCGTGACCACCACCGCCAGGAAGATCAGGGTCAGGCCCGCGAGCAGGATGTTGAGCGCGATCTCGTTCGGGGTCTTCTGGCGGGAGGCACCTTCGATCAGGCCGATCATCCGGTCGATGAAGGACTGGCCGGGAAGCTGGGTGATCTCGACCACGATCCGGTCGGAGAGGACCTTGGTTCCGCCGGTCACGGCACTGCGATCACCACCGGCCTCACGGATCACCGGGGCGGACTCGCCGGTGATCGCCGACTCGTCGACCGAGGCGATGCCCTCGACGATCGTGCCGTCACCGGGGATGATCTCGCCGGTCTCGACGACCACCACGTCACCGCGGCTGAGCTCCGCCGCGGCGATGGTCTCACCCGACTTCAGGCGAGCCTGGGTCGAGGTCCGCATCGCCCGTAGGGTCGCGGCCTGAGCCTTGCCCCGGCCCTCGGCGATCGATTCGGCCAGGTTGGCGAAGATCACGGTCAGCCAGAGCAGGATCGCGACGCTCAGCGAGAACCAGGCGGGATCCTCGCCGATCCCGGATCCGGAGGCGCCGAGAACCTGGGCGATCCAGATGCCGGAGATGAGCACCGCGGCCACCTCGACCACGAACATCACCGGGCTCTTGAACACATGCCTCGGATCGAGCTTGCGCAGCGAATCCAGGGATGCCTGGAACAGGGCTTCGCGCCCGAGTACGGATCGTTCGTTCATCAGTTTTCCTCCCGGTCGAGGGCGAGATTGAGTTCGAGGACGTTGACGCCGGGATCGCCGAGGATTCCCAGGGCGCGGCCGTCGGTGTATTCGTCGATCAGGTCGAGGACCCGGTCGAGGTCGAGGCCGCGGATCTCGGCGACCCGGTTGGCCTGGATGCGGGCGTCGTCGGGATCGATGTGGGGGTCGATTCCGGAGGCCGAGGTCATCACCGCCGATGGCGGGATGTCACCGGCCGTGAGGCCCGGCGTGTACTCGCCTTCGCGCTTCAGGTACTTGGCGACGCTCGCGTCGAAGGACTCCTTGGTGTCCTCGCCGTTCGGCCCGTAGTTCGAGAAGAAGGTCGCGTTCGCCGAGTAGTGCGACTGCGAGGGCCGCGACTGGAAGTACTGGAGCTCCCCGGCGAAGCTCTGGCCGATCAGGCGGGAGCCGACGACCTCCCCGTCGCGGGTGATCTGGGATCCGTCCGATCCGTTGGGGGAGATCAGCTGGGAGCCCGCCACCGAGAGCAGGGGGTAGGCCAGCCCGAGGGCGAGGGTGAAGGCGACCACGGCGATGACCGCGGTGCGGATGTGGGCGATCATGAGAACGTTCCTTCCGATAGAGCCTGGACGATCGGGCCGAGCAGCAGGGCCGGCACGAAGGTGAGTAGGGCGACGAGCAGGATCACGCCGATGAGCAGGAATACGAAGGTCGGCGTGTCGGTGCGGAAGGTTCCCGCGCCTTCGGGGGTGACCCGCTTGCCGGCCAGCGCGCCCGCCACCGCGAGGATCGCGAGGATGGGCACGAAGCGCCCGGTCAGCATCACCAGTCCGCCGAGGATGTCGGCGAAGGTGATGCCGAACGAGCCGACGTTGTTGCCGTTGGGCTGCAGGAAGCCCGTGTACCCGGCGAAGGCGGAGCCGTTGTTGGCGCCCTGGGACACGTAGGCGTAGAGCGTCTCCGAGAATCCCTGCGGTCCGCCGTTGTAGATCGATGGCGCACCCCACTTGGTCGCCATCGCGAGGCCGGTGGAGGCCAGCATGGTCAGCGGGGTCACCAGCGCGGCGACGATCACCAGCTTGATCTCCCGGGCGCCGATCCGCTTGCCCAGATACTCGGGTGTGCGCCCGACCATCAGGCCGGCCAGGAAGACCGCCAGCAGCACCATCATCAGCATTCCGTAGAGGCCGGCGCCGACACCGCCGAAGATCACCTCGCCGGTCATCATGTTCGCCATCGGGATCGCGCCGCCGAGCCCGGTCATCGATTCCATCGCCGCGTTGACCGCGCCGCAGGAGGCGACCGTGGTCACGACCGCGAACAGTGACGAGCCGCCGATGCCGTTGCGGATCTCCTTGCCCTCCATGTTGCCGCCGGCGATTCCGGCGAGATGCTGGGCGGGCGATCCGTTCGCCTCGGCCAGATAGACGATTGCGACGGCGACCAGGAAGAGTCCCATCATCGCTCCGTAGATCGCCCAGCCCTGACGGCGGCTGCCGACCATGCGGCCGAAGGTCGCGGTCAGCGCGGCCGGAATGATCAGGATCGCGAGCACCTGGACGAAGTTGGTCAATCCGCTCGGATTGGAGAACGGCATCGCCGAGTTGACGTTGAAGAATCCGCCGCCGTTGGTGCCGAGCAGCTTGATCGCCTCCTGTGAGGCGTTCGGCCCCATCGCGAGTGTCTGCTGGTTGCCGACCAGGGTGTTCAGATCGACGTAGTCGCCGAGGTTCTGGATCACTCCCTGCGAGATGAAGAAGATCGTGGTGAGAATCGAGAGCGGCACCAGCACGTAGACCAGTCCGCGCACCATGTCCTGCCAGAAATTCCCCAGCGAGTCGCCCGAACGGCTGACGATGCCGCGGATCAGGGCGATCGCGACGCTGATGCCGACCGCGGCCGAGACGAAGTTCTGGACCGTGAGGCCGACCATCTGGGAGAAGTAGGAGAGGGTCGTCTCACCCGCGTAGAACTGCCAGTTCGTGTTGGCGACGAAGGAACTGGTCGTGTTGAAGTTCACGTCCCAGGGCGCCGAACCGAGGTTCAGCGGGTTCCAAGGATGAGCGGACTGGGTGTTGAGAATCAGGTAGAGCAGCAGCCACGAGACCGCCGAGAAGGCGAACAGCGAACCGGCGTATGACTTCCAGTTCTGCTCCTTCGCTCCCTGGGCCCCGAACAGCTTCATCGTGCCACGCTCGACCGGCCCCAGCACGGGGGAGAAGAGCACCCGCTGCCCGGTGAAGACCTTGGCCATGTAGCCGCCCAGGACCGGTGTCAGCACGGTCAGGAGTACGACCAGCAGCAGGACCTGGCTGATGCCCGCGAAGTCCATCAGAGCTTCTCCGGGAAGAGAAGCGCGAAGATCAGATACGCGAAGAGGAGACCGGAAACGGTCAGAGCGAGAATTTCCATGAGAGCAGCATCCGCCCGCCCTCATCTGGTCCGTGTGGGGATTCCCGTCCCCGGCATAAAGATTCTGTGTGGATCAGGCCGAGAAGCGGTATCCGACGCCGGTGTCGGTGCGGATGAAGCGCCGGTGCGGCGTCTCGATCTTCCTTCTCAGATTGGCGATATGGGTTCGAAGGACCTGGGTGTCGTCGGCGTAGCCCGGTCCCCAGACCTCGGTCAGCAGGGTGCGGTGGGTCATCAGCCGTCCGCGATTCAGGATCAGCTGGCGCAGCAGGTCGTACTCGATCGGGGTCAGGTGGATCTCGCCGCCGTCACGGGACACGGTATGGGCCGAAAGGTCGATCGAGAGGCCGTTCACCTCGATCCGGGGGTCGGCGCTGCCGCCGGGACGGCGACGCAGGACGGCTTCGAGCCTGGCTATCAGTTCGCGTGGACTGAACGGCTTGGTCACGTAGTCGTCGGCACCGGCCTCGAGCGCGGCCACCTTGCGGTCCTCGTCGCCGACCGCGGAGAGCACGATCAGCGGCATCTCGCTCCAGGAACGGATGCTGCGGCAGACATCGACCCCGTCGCCGTCGGGCAGGACAAGATCCACGATCGCCGCGTCCGGAACTTTCAGCGAAGCGATGTCGAGCGCCTCGGTGGCGGTCGCGGCGGGCAGGGGCTCGAAGCCGGCCTCGCGCAGGATCAGCTTCAGGCCGCGCAGGATCTGCATCTCGTCGTCGCAGACCAGGACCTTGCGCCCGGTTTCCGCCCCTCCGGGACTCACTGAGTCCGCTCCGGCGGGATCTCGATCACGAAGGCGGCACCCTGCCCGGGCAGCGACTCGGCGCGGACCGTGCCGCCGTTGGCCTCGATGAAGCCGCGGGCGATCGCCAGGCCGAGGCCGGAACCGCGATGGCCGTCCGATTCCTCGAGCCGCACGAACGGATCGAAGATCCGCTCCCGGTCCTCCTCGGCGATGCCGGGACCGTGATCGACGATGCGCACGACCGCGGCCCCGCGGTCGTCCCGCAGGCTGACCGTGACCGGTTCGGGGGCCGAGTAGCGCTGCGCGTTCTCCATCAGGTTGACCAGGGCGCGCTCGATCTGGCTGGGGTCGATCCGGAACATTCCGACGCCATCTTCAACCCTGGTCCGGATGGGTGAATCCGGCAGGTCATGGCGGGCCTGGTCGGCCGCGGTCTCGATCACCTCCTCGATCGAGACCCAGTCTGGCTTGGGTGCCGCGGCACCGGACTCAAGGCGGGATAGGTCGAGCAGGTTGTCGACCAGGCGGGAGAGGCGGCTCGCCTCGTTGACCACGGCGTCGCTCATCTCGGCCCGCTCCGAATCGCTGAGGCCGGGGCTGCGAAGAACCTCGCCGGAGGTGACGATCCCGGCCAGGGGTGAGCGCAGGTCGTGGGAGACCGAACGGATCAGTGCGGTCTTCAGCACGTCGGAACGCCGGAGCGCCCGCGACTCGACCGCCTCCTCCTGGAGCCGGTCCCGTTCGATCGCCGCGCGCAGCACCGCCTCGATCGCGGGGATGATCCGTTCCCGCACCCAGACGAAGGTTTGGGGATCGGTGCCCGGCGGCAGCTCGAGCCGGCCGTTCCGCTCACCGCCGAGCCGGAGCGGCAGCTCCAGTTCGCTCTCGCCGTCGGGCGCGTCGAGCGCGAGTTTCGCCCAGTCGAGACCGATCGCTTCGGCGAAGCGGCTCGACGCCTCGGGCAGCGCCGCGGTGGTGCCGCTGCCGCCGAGCAGGATCTTCGCCATCTCGGCGGTGATGTCGGCCTCCAGCCGGCGCCGTTCGGCCTCCAGGGTCTGGGTGCGGGAGATCTCGGCCAGGGTCGAGGTGATCATCGCCGCGACCAGGAAGATCACGAAGGCGACGATGTTCTCGGGCGAGTTGATCGAGAGCACCCCGGTCGGCTCTATGTGGAAGAAGTTGAAGCTGACTCCGCTGAGCACCGCCGTGTAGAGCCCGATCCCGAGGTTCCAGAAGATCGAGATCGTGAGGACCGGCAGCAGGTAGACCACACCGACCGAGACGGCCGGAGCGACCTCCTTCAACGGGAAGATCGCGAGGGTGGTCAGCGCGACCGCGGCGGTCGCCGCGAGCAGACCGGCCGGGGTCGATTGGACCCGCCCCGCGAGAACCGGGATACGCAGACGATTTGGGTTCGGAGCGGACGACACAACTCACCATCATGCCGGTTCGGGCCGCCGCCATCTACTGTCTCGGTGTGAACGAAGCCGTCGTGAAATACCTGATCTGCCCCCATTGCGGCATCGAGCTGCGCGAAAACGGAGGCTCGCTGGTCTGCAGCAACGGCCACACGGCGAACATCGCCAGGCAGGGCTACGTGAGCCTGCTCGGCAAGTACGCGGGCACCCACACCGCGGATTCGGCCGAGATGGTCGCGGCCCGTGAACGGGTCCTCGGAGCCGGACTTTTCGATCCGATCATCGAGGCGATCCGCGAAGAGATCGCCGCACCGGGGCGCGTCGATGAGGTCGAAGGCGCCATCGTCGATCTCGGCACCGGGACCGGCCATTACCTCGCCGCCGCTTTGGACGCCGCCCCGGACCGGGTCGGCATCGGGGTCGACAACTCGAAGTACGCGGCCCGCAAGGCCGCCAAGAGCCACGAGCGGGCCGGCGCGGTGGTCGCCGACATCTGGGACGAGATCCCGGTGCGGACCGAGTCGGCGGCGATCGTGATCAACGTGTTCGCACCCCGCAACGGCAGGGAGATCGAACGCATCCTGGCCACCGGAGGACGCCTCATCGTGATCACGCCGAACCCCGATCACCTGAAAGAGCTGATCGAGCCCTTCGAGATGATCGGCGTGGATCCCGACAAGGAGGAGCGGCTGGAGAAGAGCCTGGGGGAGATGGCCGACGAGATCAGGGACCGCTCGGTCGAGTGGACGATGGAGCCGACCCCCGATCAGGTCCGTGACCTGGTCGGCATGGGTCCGAGCGCCGGACGGATCGAGCCCGAGCGCCTCGAAGAGCTGATCGCGGCCTTGGATGACCGGACCACCGTGACCGGCTCCGTCCGGGTTTCCACCGTCTAGGAACACCGCTCAGGAAAGGTTGCCCCGTGCGGATCAGCACGTGCTACTGTCGTCCGCCTGCGACCCAGGGACATCGAAACACTTCGCCTGACACGGACGATAGGCGAGTGGCAGTCCGCCGCTCCTTACAGCCGAATGCTCTCCACCCGGACCCGGGTGGGTGGCACTTCCAGCGCCCCTGAAGGATCCGGCAGGGCGACCTACGAGGATCTGTTCGGCGAGACCCCCTATGCCGACGTCCCGGAAGAACTTTCGATTTTCGGGCCGGGCGCCTACTTCGCCGATCTGATGGCGCTGGTCGAGCGGACGATCACCGAGCGGAACCCGGGTCTGGGTGAGCTCTCACTCAGGAATCGCCGTCCCGATCTCTGGAACATGCTGGTCGATCCCGAGAATGCGACCGGGATGATCTCGAACGCGGATCTGGTCCGGGACGTGCTGGAGTCCGTGATCCACCGTCTCGGTCCGCCGGCCGCGGCGTTCCCGGCGGCCGCGCTTCCGGCGGGCTCGCCGGCCGAGTTCGTGGTCACCGACTCGTGGCCGGACTCGTTCACCGCGAAATCCACCTATCTGATCGACGGCGGGCCGGCGCCGCTCGCGGTGGGAGACACCCCGGTCGCCGTCACCACCACGGTTCGCAGCGCCCGCTGGATGAGGACGATCGCGATCGGCGCCGCACCGCTCACGATCGGTGAGGCCGCCGGCGCGAAAGCAGCGCCGGAGATCACCCTCGAGGGGTTCAGCTTCACCTTCGCCGAAGGAGCGGCCGCGAAGTCGCTGCTGCGGTGCTCGGGAGGCACTCTGACCCTGCGCAACTGCGTCTTCTCCACCTCTTCGTCCCGTCCGGACGGATGGGCGATCGCCTGCGAGGACGGCGACGGCTCCGGTGGATCGATCACGATCGAGAACTGCACTTTCGTCGATGACGCGCCCGGAGTTCAGGGCGCGCCCGTCGACACCACCGGCGCCGGTCATCTGTCTGTTCAGATGAGCGACTCGATCGTCTGGACCGTCCAGCCGCCGGTCCCGGGTTTCGCGGTGATCCGCCCGGGCCCGAAGACGGTGGCCCGGATCGGGCACTGCGACATCCGGGGCGGACGATCCGGCCTTCCCGATGGACCCCACATCGAGTACGCGAAGACGAACTTCGATCTCGACCCCGGATTCGCCGAGTCGGATCCGCCATACACCCGTTTCCGGCCGTCGTCACCCGTCGTGGGTGCGGGCTCCGATGGCGGTGACGTGGGTGCCGCGCTCGATCTGCGTCGGCTGATCGCCTGGGGTGTCTATCCCTTCGAGTTTCCGCTCGATATCGAGGCTCAGCGGGCCCGCCTCGCGATCGACGCGGCCGGATCGAGCCTGACCGAGATCGGCGAGATCATGGCCGGGGTGCCGACCGCCGGTACGCACGGGACCTACTTCCCGCTCTCGGAGCTGGGACTTTCGCTCGCCGACTACGTCACGCTCTCCACCCGCCGCGAAGCCGGACTCGAGCCGTACTACGGACTGGCCTCCTTCGACGACGCGGCGATCGTGATCGGGCCCGCACCCCGGCCGGGACGGTGGGCGTTTCCCGCAGCGGCCTTCGCCAAGCGCATCGGCCTCAGCCTCGACGAACTGGCCGCCCTCGTCTATCAGGACCTGGATCAGACCGAGATCGCGGCGGGCCTTCAGGCCGGGGACGCCGATTCGGCATCACTGCCGGAATGGAACGGGTTCTTCGTCAACGGATACGGGGACGAAACCTGCGGCACGCTGGAGCTGCTCACCCAGCCGATTCCGGTGGGGCGCTTCGCGCCCGAGTTCAACCCCACCAGCCCGGGATCGATCGCGTTTCCGGCTCTGGCTCAGGCTCCGGAGGCATCCTTCACCCTGTCCCTCTGGGTCCTGCCGGCCGGGAGCGGGGCGGCGACCATCTTCGATTCCGGGTCCGGCGAGTCCCGGCTCCGTCTGAGCCTTGGCGCGGACTCTCACCTGGAGATCGTCGCGGGCACCCGGACTCTCACTGTGGACGTGAGCGTCTTCCTTTCCGCGGGACAGTGGTTCCCGGTGAGTGTCGTATCCGACCATTCCGCCGCGACGCTCCGGTGCTTCGTCAACGGCGAGGCGGCGGGCGAGATGGACGCGGGCGATTTCGTCTGGCCGAACACACCGTTCACGCTCGGGGTCGATTCGTCAGATGAGCCCTTCACCGGATCCGTGGCCGACCTCACGATCTGGAACCGGGCACTCGGTGCCGCCGAGATCGCCGACACGTTCCTGCGGCCGGCCGTGGAACAGCCCGGAACCGGCCGGCCCGTCCCGGAAGGTCTTCTCGGGTTTTGGCCGGTCAATGACGATGATGCCCGGATCCGTGACTGGAGTTCGGCCGAGTATCCGTCCGGTCCCGGCGACGGAACCGCGAAGAACCTGACCTTCAAGCGGGTGGGCATGCCGAGATCCGCCCTGTCCGCCGGTGACCTGCCCCTGGCCGATGGGCGGGACTTCGTCCAGACCGAGCTGCTGACCGCGTCGGGTGGCGGCCTGAGCGCGGCCAACCTCGATCGCGTCTCGCGGTTCGTGAGGCTGTCGTCGAGACTGGGCTGGAGCTTCGCGGACCTCGACTGGGCCCTGTTCGTCCTGTTCTCGGCCGACGGCAGTCCCGAGGACTTCACCGATCCGTCCGTATTCGCCGGCCTGGCCGACATCGCCGACGCCGCCGACCGGATCGGCCTTCCCCTGCAGCAGGTCTGCGCGCTGATGGGGCCGCTGAAACCGTTCGGCCGCGGGCGGCTGGGTGACGACCCGCCTCCGTTCGACCAGATCTTCAACGCTCCGCCGCCTAGCTCGCCGCCACTCACCGCCGACGGCACCCTGATCTACTCGATCGAGGCGGACTTCAAGACGCCGGGGCCGATCTCCCGCCGTCTCGCCTCCGCGCTCCGGACATCGGTGGAAGAGGTCACGGCGATGGCCCGTGTCCTGGCCTCGGGCGACGTGCTCACCCTCGACGCGGACACGCTGGCCCGCTTCTACGCACTCCGCCTGCTCGCCGATCTGCTCGGCGGTGATACGCAGGCGGCACTGCGCCTGATCGCGTTCGCGGGGCTGCGGTACGGGCGATTCACGCCGGCCGAGCTGCGGCGCTTCCTGCGCGAGGCCGCGTGGATCGAGGATGCCGGGATCGATCCGGTCGACCTGCACGTGCTGGTCCCGCCGAAGGATCCACCGGTGCCCGACCCCTACGACACCGAGTTCGAACTCGAGATGAAGGATGCGCTCCCGGCACTCGTCGGCCGCCTCGGACAGAGCCTGAACGGTGTTCGTGTCGGTCCCGACTCCTTCGTCGCTCCCGACGTCGACCTCCTGCGGTCGAGCGAGATCTTCGAAGCGCAGGTGAATGCCGGGCTGCTCGGCCGTTCGGGATTGATCACGTCCAAGCTGTGGGGACTGCTGCCGACCGCGCCGTACGTGGTGCCGTCGATCGAGTACCCGACGATCGCGGACGCCGTGGAAGCGGCCGCCACAGCGCTGAACGCCGGCAGCACCGATCTGGCGACGGTGCTCATCTCGCCCGGAACCTATGACAAGCCCGGCAGTTTCGGGATCTCGGTCGGTCTGACCAAGGGCACACTCGCGATCGAGGCGCGGCAGGCGAACGGTGCCACGGTCATCGACTGCAAGGACTCCCCGTTCATCACGATCGAACAGAGGGGCACCGGACAGGCGGTGATCTCCGGTCTGACCATCCAGAACGGCGACTCGACCACGCTGAACGGCGGCGGCGCGATCACGTCGAGCTGTGCGCTCTCCCTGATCGGCTGCCGCTTCTTCGGAAACAAGGCGAGAGGGGACGGATCGGGTGGCGCGGTCGGAGTGTCGGGTGGTGCGGACACGATCCCGCTCAACGTCGAAGGGTGCCTCTTCTACGCCAACTCCGGCGTCGGGGGCGGAGCGCTCGCCCTGGTCGCCGCCAGGGCGACGGTCGGCAGGTCGACCTTCTACGGCAACTCACTTCCGTCGGGCGCCGGGAACGGGTTCCTGCTCGACGCCGCCTCGAGTCTCGAACTGAACGGCTCGATCGCGTGGGATGTGACCGCTCAACCATCCACCGAGTGGCGGGGTGGCGGCAGCGTCGTCTTCACATATTCCGACCTGCACTGCGACCCTCCCGCGGACGGTGGCGATCCGGGCGGCGAGGGATGCGTCTACACCGATCCGCTGCTGGTGGCTCCGGAAAGGCACCTGTTTCAGCCGGGCCCCGGTTCGCCCTGCATCGGGACCGGTCCCGACGGGCAGAACATGGGGTACGGCTCGGCGGCGGCGATCGGCGGATCCATGGGTCTGGCGCTGTTTCCGTACGCCTATGCGCAGATCGAGGTGCTGCGGCATGCCCTGACCGACTTCTTCGAAGACGACCGGCTGCCGCTCGCCACGGTCCTCGACCTGATCGGCCGGGACGAGAACGGTCTGGAGATCCTCTCCCCGGGAGGCGATCCGGGCGCGCAGACGAAGTACCTGCGCCGCCTGTACCGCTATCTGCTGCTCGCCTACCGCTTCCGGCTCGACGCCCACCTGCTGAATCTGGTGCTCACCGAACCGGCGCTGTTCTCCCTGAACACCGACGCATCCCCCTTCGAACCGCGACGGGACGACATCCACATGCTCGCCGGGTTCACCGGGCTGCGCGACGCTTTTCCCGACGCCTCGGCCGAACTGGTCGCCTACCTGCGCTCCTCGGCCGCCGGAACCGCGGTGAAGCCGCCCGCAGCCGCGCTGGCCGCGATGTTCGGCTGGAGCGAGGACGCGATCAAGGCGCTGCTGGGAGATCGCGTCCCACTGAGACTGGGACCGGTGATCGCGATCGCGAGGGCGGTCGAGCTCGGTGAGCGGACCGGGTTCGATGCGACGCTCCTGAACTCGCTCGCCACCGACGGACTCGTTTTCGGATCGGCCGGGGCGACGCCGCTGCTGAACGCGGTGGCCGCCGTCGACGAGGATCTCGCTACCGGGGTGGAGGCGATCGTGACCGGCCTCGAGCGTGAGGCACTCAAGCTGTTCGCGATTCCCCTGATCGACGCGGCGAGCCGGCCCGCCGGCTTCCCGGTGACCACCGACGACGAGCTTTCGGACTACCTGCTGATGGATGTGGACATGGGTGTGCAGACCACGTCCTCGCGGCTGGTCAGCGCCACGCAGAGCCTCCAGCAGTACGTCGAACGAAGCCGGCTGGGCTTCGAGCCGCGGGTGTTCGATGTCGCCCTGAGCGAGAAGGAATGGGACTGGTTCGGCGGCTACCGGACCTGGCAGGCCAACCGCAAGGTGTTCGTGCACCCCGAGGACTACGTGCGGCCGGAGCTGCGCCGCGACAAGACCGCGATCTTCAGGGACCTGGAGCGCTCGATCGCCAACGCGCCGCCGACCGGGGAGGGGCTCGAGCATCTGGTCCGGAAATACCTGGACCAGTTCCTCACGATCGCCTCGCTGGAGACGGTGGGCAGCTGGTTCGAACCGGCCGAGCGGGTGGCGGCGAGCCTGAGATTGAACGCCGGTGCGGTTCCGCCCGGTGTGACCTCGGGCCTGGCGACCACCGAACCGCCACTGTTCCCTTCGCTGACCGTCGAATCCTGGGTTCGGGTGTCGGCACCGGAGGCGCCGTCCTCGGACCTGGAACTGATCGGCCTCGCGCTGCCGGACGGAACCCAGCCCGGCTGGAGATTGTTCGTGGACGCCGCGACCGGAAGTCCCACCTTCGAGATCCGCGGGGCCGAGGGCAGCCTCAGCGTGGCGGCACCGGCCGGAACCTTCGACGCGGGCATCTGGACCCACATCGGCGCGGTGTTCGAGCCGGACTTTCCCGGCGGGCCCCGTCTGACCCTGTACGTGGATGGCGCGGTGGCCGATCGGCGGCAGAAAGCGGTCGGCGCGTATCCGCTCACGGGCCGCAGCACGGTGCGGTTCGGCCCGACCGCGGACATCTCCCTCGCCGAGGTGCGTCTCTGGCCGAAAGCCCGCACCGCCGAGCAGATCCGCACCGACATGCATCGGGCGATACCGGTCGGAAGCCCCGAGTTCGGCGATCTCTCCGGTCTGTGGCAGTTCCGGGACGAGACCGTGAGCGACCGGACCGGGATCTGGTCATCCAGTGCGACGACGGGCGATCTGAGCTTCGAGACTCCTGCGATCGAGACGGCCGCCGACGCCGTGACCGAGGACAGCTGGCATTTCGTGGGCCGCACGGCACTCCCGCCGTACTCCTATTTCCACCGCACGAAAACCGTGCATTCGTTTCCGGGTGGGGAGATCCCGGGCGACGAGACCGCTGTCTGGACGGGCTGGGAGCCGATCGGACTGACGATCAACAGCCGCTTCGTGAGCCCGCTGGTGGTGGACGGCAGGCTGCATCTCTTCTGGGTGGAGGGCAGGGAGACCGCGGCGGATGCCAGCACCAAGCCGGAGCCCACCCCGGCGAGATACTTCGGGGTGATCAAGTATGCGCGACGGAACGCCGACGGTACCTGGGCCCCGGCCCGGTCGCCCTTCCCCGACGTGCCGCTGCCGGGCAAGCTCGAGGATGAGACCCGGCCGGCCTGGCTGAAGCCCTACGTCCTGCCGGTCGCGTTCGAGGGGCAGAGCGCGATCCTGGTGATCTACGGACAGGAGGGCTCCTCCGAAGACGCGGTGGTTCCTCCAGCCACGTTCATCCTGAAATGGGACGACACCGTGGTGACGTCGGTCGTTCCGAGCGAGGAGACCCTCTCCGGCCGGTTCTACTGGGCGGTCGGCAGCACCCCGGGCGAGGAGAGCACCGCGACGCTCGATGCGGTGGGGCTCAAGTCGATCCTCGCCGCGAACGGTTTCGAGCCGAATCCGTCTATTCCGCATCTCACCGATGCCCTTGTCTCGATCACGAACGGGCACACCTTCGCCTACCCGATCGATGACCTCGGGACGGCCCTGCCGCTTTCCTCCGACTACGAATTCCGGTTCGGCGACAGCACCGCCTTCCACAAGGGGAACGAGCTCTCCTATCTGGCCGTCCAGGACGGAACGCAGGTCTCGCTCTACGGCTCCGAGGATCCACTCGACGATCAGTCGTGGGAGCTGCTCGCCCCGTCGATCCTGGCCGTCGAGCATTGGCCCGCCACGTGGCTCACGTCGCTGATCGCCGACTCGGGATCGATCTACCTGTCCACGTTCTCGGTGCCACCCAAGGGAAGCTTCCCGGCGGTCGTGGCGTCTTCACCGCTCGCCGAGATCACCAAGGTTCCGTGGTCGTCCGTCCCGGCTCCGCTGGATCTTCTGCCCCCCAAGGCGTTCATCTACAACGGAGTGGCGACGATCGTCTCGGCATTTTTCTACGCGAAGCCGATCATGCTGATGGCATCCTGCGCCGACCCCGAGGATCTGGAAGACACATCTTTCTTCCCGCCGGGCACGGTGTTCGTCCAACTATCCCAGCCTGTGTTCTGGGAGAAGACGAACGCCTGGTACGTGCTCACCGCGGCGGCCGACCGGACGCGGCAACTGTGGAAATGCGCCGGCCTTCATCAGGAGAGCTGGAGCCCATGCGCCCACTCTCCGTCGGCGGCGGGTTCCGACAGCAACGCACCGCAGTCGGGGCTGACCCTGATCGCGACCAAAGGTGGACTCGTCTGTGACAGCGGGCCCCTGCTCTCGGAATGGACGAACGATCCGGACGGTGCGCCCTGGATGCCGATCAGCGGGATCCCGGAGCTGAAACCCGCGTTCGGGATGACGTACGAGACCGAGATCGCGGTCGAGATCCTCGGAGACGCACGGCAAGACTCCCTCGCGATCCCGGTGACCAACCAACTCGCGGGATGGACGTTCCGGAACGGCGCCGATGGTTTTCTGGTGCGCGCCCGCCGTTCCGCCGGCCATCCGCTGGACGCGCAGGTGCGCGCCTACATGCGGGAGCAGGGTGTGGTCCAGATCGAAGGGACCGGCGCGCCCGACATGTCGTCGGCGCGATTCGGTTTCGAGCGGCTCACCACGAGTGTCGGACCGGCGCTCTCCGAAGCCCTGGCGGTCGGTGGGATCGCGGGGCTGATGAGCGCCGCTTCGCAGAACACGGCCGAGTCCGATTTCTCGACGCTCGGTCCGCGGGAGGTCGTGGACCTGCCGGTGGATCCGGAGAAGATCAGCTTCTCGCTCGGTGACGCCTTCGGCTGCTACTTCCGTGAAATCTTCTTCTTCCTGCCGTGGCTGATCGCGGAGCGGCTCAACGCCGGCGGACAGTGCGAAGCGGCCCGCACCTTCTACGAGTACATCTTCAAGCCCTCCGACGCCGGGGGCGGCGGTGACTACTGGCGGTCCGCATGGCTCGCCGGCGCTTTCGCCGAAACGGCCGTCGACGAGCTCGAGCGGCCCGATCCGGCGGCACTGGCCCGCTACCGCGAGGACCCGTTCGATTCCGGTGCGATCGCCGATCTGCGTCCGGTCGCGTACCAGCGGGCGATCGTGACCGCCTATGTCAGGAACATGATCGATTGGGGGGACGACGAGTTTTCGCTCGACACCCGCGAGAGCGTCAACCGGGCGGCTCAGCTCTACCGATTCGCCGGTGAACTGCTCGGACCACGGCCACGCCACATCGAGTACACGCCACCCGCGCCTGTGAGCTACGCCGAACTCGAACTCCAGGCGCTCAACGAGTTTCTGATCTCGGACGAGCGGCCCGGAACCGCCGACGCGCCCGAAGCGCCGGTTCCGCTTCCACCCGGGGCCGAGCCGAACGGCGGCGTCGCCGGGCTGGGCTTCTATTTCGGCCTTCCCGACAGCCGGGAGTTCCTCTCGAACTGGGATCTGGTCGAGGATCGCCTGGAGAAGATCCGCGGGGGGCTGGACATCACCGGAGCGGTCGACGACCTGCCCCTGTTCGAGCCGCCGCTCTCCCTGGACGACATCCAGACCCTCGGTCAGACGGGAGGTGCCACCGGCAGCGACCAGGGCGGCAGCGCGGCGGATGCCGCGTCGGAGGCCGAGAGCCGTTTCCTGTCGATGATCTACTCGGCGCGTTCGATGGCGGCCGGGGTGGCCGAACTGGGCGGATCACTGCTGCGGGCCCTGGAGATGGGGGATGCCGAAGCGCTGGTCGCGCTGCAGCTGAGTCAGCAGACCGTGGTCGCCGAGCGGGTCCGGGAGATTCGCGTGCAGGAAGTCAACAGCGCCCTCGAAAACGCGGCGGCGGTGAGGTCGGCGCTGCAGGCGGCCACGTTCAGGCGGGACTTCTACTCGGCGATGATCGAGGCCGGCTGGTCGGCGGGGGAGGGCATCGGGATCGCGCTGGCGACCGAGAGTCTCGTTCCCCGCACGATGTCCGGGGTCGAGAACTCGATCGCCGCGCCGCTTTTCCTGCTTCCAGAGATCTTCGGTCTGGCGGACGGCGGCTCCAGTCCCGGAGGGGCGATGCAGGCGGAGGCGGCCTCGTCCGGAGACATGGCCTCGGTTCTCAGCGAGTCCTCCTCGCTCGCGAACCTGATCGCGTCGTATGAGCGCCGATCCCAGGAGTGGGAGTTCCAGAAGGGGATGGCGGAGTTCGACGTGACCCAGCTGGAGCGGCAGGCATCGATCGCCGAGCGGCAGCTCCGATCGGCGCAGATGCAGTTCTCGCTCGACGAGACGACGATGCAGCAGACCAGGGCGGTCAGCGGCTATTACTCGTCCAAGTTCACCAGTGAGGAGCTGTACACCTGGATGTCGGGAACGCTGGAGCAGCTTCATCAGCAGATGTTCCAGATCGCGCTCGGCATGGCCCAGATGGCGGAATCGACCCTGTCCGCGATCACCGGAGAGGACCGGCAGGTGATCTCGACCGGTGGCTGGAGTTCTCAGCGCAAGGGATTGCTGTCGGGCGAGACGATGATCGTGGACCTGGCCCGCCTCGAGCAGGCCTACTGGCAATGGCAGAGCAACGACGCGGCACAGACCACCACCAAGCGGATCTCGCTGCGCCGGATCGATCCGGTGGCGCTGCTGCAGCTCGCGACGACCGGATCCTGCACGTTCCGTCTCTCCGAGGAGCTGTTCGACCGTGACCGGCCCGGCCAGTACCTGCGCACAATTCAGGATCTCTCGCTCAATCTGTCGGGCGTGGACGCTCACCGTCACGAGATCTTCGGCACCCTGACCTGTCTCGGGCACGAGACGGTCCGGCAGCCAGATGGCGACGCGGTCGAGTTTCTGCTCGGCGACACCGGGCGTCTCCCGGGCACGGTCCTGCGACGTGACACCCGGGCGCGCCGGGCATCGCTCTCACACATGGAGTCCGGGGAGCCGAACGCCTTCGCCAGCGGCGACCTCGCCGCTTTCAGGGGTATCGGCGCGGTCTCAACCTGGCGCCTCGATCTTCCTCCGTCACAGAACAGGATCGATCTGCGAGAGCTGGAGGACGTGATCCTCAACATGACCTTCACCTCGCGTGATGGGGGTGCGGCGTTTCGCGAGAGGGTCGGGGCCGCGATGCCGCCGCACCGCGGATCGCTGCTGGTCGACGTGCCACCAGTCACCGGGACGGTGACGGATCGAGCCGCGGTCGTGCCGGACTCGCTGCCGCGAAACCTGGCCGGCAAGCAGTTCGAGCTGAGCTCGATGAGCCTGATCTCCGACCAGGCACACCCGCCCGCGGCCGCGGGCGCCCGGGTTCTCGTCGATCGCCCCGGAGCCTCAACCCAGTCCGTCGTGCTCGAACCGGTCTCCTCGACCCATGGGAACCTGTTCCGGGCGAGGCTGGACGAGGCGATTCCCGAGATGGCCTCCCAGACCTGGTCCCTGGAGATCGGGGATGGGGATCACGGGGCGGCCACCGACCGCCACTGGATGCTGGTCGAGTACGAGGAGAAGGATCGTCCGACCCCTGAAGTGAGGACCTGAGCCATGCCTTTCAAGGTGCTTTCCTGGAACGTGCAGCGGCTTTCGCCGCTCTCCGAGCGCCGGCCGGGGGTCGAGCGCGTGATCGAGCGCAACAAGCCCGACCTGCTGTTCCTGTCCGAGATCAGTCATGACCTCGTCGTTCCCGGGTACATCGAGATCGGCCATGCCCTTTCGCTGAACAAGAGCAAGGTCATGGGCAAGGGGGCGGGCACGCACGGCCAGCTGAACACCAAGCTGTACATGCGGGAGGACTCGACCCTGGAGATCCACGGGGTCAAGACGATCCGGCAGGGTGCGGGCCAGCCCCGCCTGATGCTGCGAGCGGTGGTCGAGGATGCGGGCAGGACGCACACGCTCGACTTCATCCACTCGAAGGCGACCAAGAAGGGTGGGGTGGCCGCGATGAAGAAGGCCAAGGCGAGCGCCATCAAGTTCAAGAATCACTCGGTCTTCGGCGATTTCAACCACGACATCAGCATCAAGGACCATCTGGCCGAGGCCGCGGCCGGGGGAGCGAAGGTCGTTCCGGTGCTCGACACGGCGGGAAAGGTCGCCGCCGAGACCCACAAGTCTTCGAAATCGTCGGCGTCCTTCGACTACGCGCTGACCGGGGAGGACGTCGAGATGGAGGCGCTGCGGCCCCGGGTCGACACCAGGGCCGTTCCGAAGGTGGACGCGCGGCTCGGGGTGAAGACCGGGTACAAGCTCCGCCGGGTGCCGCCGCGATTCGTGACCCTGAGCGACCACCGGCCGGCCTTCGTCCGGATCAAGTGAAGCCCGGCCCTCCGGTCCGGCCATCCGATTCCCAGATCCACCTCAATACCCAACGGGTTCTTGCCGACTATTTCGGGACGATCCCGCAGTGAACCACCCCCGCTTCTGACTGTCAGGGGCCCCATGTGTTTCGGGTAGGGACCCCACCCCCTCATGCCGACGGCCGGAGGAAGGGAGAGGTTGGGGCGACGCGATTCGTGGAGAGAGTGAATCGCCAACCTACACCGAGGAGAAGCATGAAACGAACGATGATCGTCGTTGCGATCGCCTTGCTGGGTTCACTGTCCGTGCAGGGCGCCGTGGCGACTCCGGCGCAGGCGGGCATGCAGCGCTATTTCAAGTGCATGTGGGGAGAATTCAGGATCAAGAATACTCGCGATCTGAGCCCCTCCCAGGCCACGATTCAGGGGATCAAGTACCACGATTCCTGCAAGGTCTGGATGTAGCCGAGGCCCGGCTGATCGATTGCCGCCCGCCCGTCGGGCGGCAATGTGGACCGTCGCCCGGGTGCGGGCACCCGGGCGACGGTGTCGCCTCCTGGCTCCGAGGCGATCCGACTGCGGACCTGTCGCCGTTCATCCAGTCACTGGTTCGCAGGCTGGCTCCCGGCATGCCGGACTCTCGACTGCGCGACATAGGATGAGAGCATGAACGAACGCGAAGCCAAGGACAGGTGCGCGGAGCTGGCTGAATCGGACCCGGAGCGGTTCACCCACAGTTGGCTGCCGAGAAAGCGGGCCCATGGGGAGTGGTCGATCGTCAAGCTCGCGATCCCGTCTCCCGGCACGCGAGAGTTGACCGCCACCACAGCCGAAGGTGAGCAGGCGATCCAGGAGGATCCGCGGACCGCGCTCCGCCGGAACGTCGGCCCCAACCACTGAGGTCCTTGTTCGGCCATCCCTTGTGCCCGATGGTTTCCGGTCCGTTATTGTGCATCGGACAATAAGGCTGAACCCGTCGGCCGGATGCGTGGACCAGGAGAGGGCATGACCGAGAGAAAAGACGCCACCGAATTCACCAAGGCAGCTCACCGCCGGGTCCATGACGCTCTTCCGTTCGAGGACCGGCGTGATTTCGAGGAGGCCACCCGCGGTTTCGTGGCTCCGCTCGCCGATGGTCCGATCGTCAAGGAGAACGGTGACTGGGTCTTCGATCCGCATCGCCTGAACTTCATCGGAGAGGACATCGAGGCTCCCGAGACGGTGAACCCGAGTCTCTGGCGCCAGGGGCAGCTGATGGCCCGCGGCGGCCTGTTCGAGGTCTGCGAACGGATCTACCAGGTACGCAACCTGGACATCTCGAACCTGACCATCGTCGAAGGCGACACCGGCCTGATCGTGATCGATCCCCTGATCTCGGCCGAGACCGCGAAGGCGGCGATGGATCTCTACTTCACGCACCGGCCGAAGAAGCCGGTCGTCGCCGTGATCCACTCGCACAGCCATGTCGACCATTACGGCGGCGTGCGCGGGGTGGTCGAGGAGCGCGACGTGATCGAGGGCCGCACCAAGATCATCGCTCCGGAAGGCTTCCTCGAGGCGGCGGTCGCCGAGAACGTGATGGCCGGCAACGCGATGACCCGCCGGGCGATGTTCCAGTTCGGCGGCGTGCTCGCCCCGGACGAGAAGGGAAACGTCGGCACGGGACTCGGGGTGGGCGTCTCGCTCGGCACGGTGACCCTGCTGGCACCGACCGATCACATCACCGAGGCCGGACAGAAGATGCGGATCGACGGACTCACCTTCGAGTTCATGCCGACCCCCGACACCGAAGCCCCGGCCGAGATGCACTGGTACATCGAGGAGCTTCGCGCGGTCACCGCGGCCGAGAACTGCACCCACACGATGCACAACACCTACGCGATCCGCGGTGCCCAGATCCGGGATCCCCAGGCCTGGTCGCACTACCTGAACGAGACGATCGACCGCTGGGCCGAGAAATCGGACGTGATGTACGGCATGCACCATTGGCCGGTTTGGGGCCGCGAGCGGATCGTCGAGATGCTGAGCAAGGGCCGTGACGCATACCGCTACATCAACGACGAGACCCTGCGTCTCGCCAACCATGGCGCCACCCCCGACGAGATCGGGGAGGAGGTGGCACTGCCCGAGTCGCTGGCCGGCCATTGGGCGCTGCGCGAGTACTACGGCACGATCAACCACAACGTCAAGGCGACCTACGCCAAGTATCTCGGAGCCTACGACGGCAACCCGGCCCACCTGCACGGGCTGCCGCCGACCGAGGTCGGGGAGCGCTACGTCGAGTTCATGGGCGGGGCCGACGAGGTCCTGCGAAAGGCCCGTGAATCATTCGAAAAGGGCGAGTACCGCTGGGTGGCCGAGGTGGTCAACCATGTCGTCTTCAGTGATCCCGGGAACCAGGAAGCCCGCGAGCTCGAGGCCGACGCCCTGGAGCAGATGGGCTACCAGACCGAATCCTCGACCTGGCGGAACGCCTTCCTCAACGCGGCCCAGGAGCTGCGTTTCGGCACGCCATCACTGCCCCTCAAGGTCGGTACCGGCAGCCCGGACACGATCCGGGCGCTCACCTTGGCGATGGTGCTGAACTATCTCGGCATTCGCCTGAACGGCCCGAAAGCGGCCGGGCACGAGGTCACGATCAACCTGGTCCTGACCGACACCCGCGAGGAGGCGGTCCTCCGCCTGGTCAACGGCACCCTCAGCCATTCACTCGAGCGCCGCGCGAGCGACGCCGCGGCCACGATCGAGACGACCAGGGAGACGATCAACCGCATCGTCGCCGACGAGCTGACCGTGGAGGACGCGATCGTCTCCGGGGAGATCACCGGCGAGCCCGATACTCAGCCGCTGGTCGAGATCTTCTCGCTGCTCGACGAGTTCGATCTCTGGTTCAACGTGATCGAGCCCTAGGCGCCGCCGACCTTGCGGTCGTACTCGGCCTTGGTCAGCGCGTCGGGATCGTACTTCGGTGCCTTGGTATCCGGCACTTCGAAATAGGGCACCTCGACGTTGTCGAAAAAGCCCCATCCGCCCTTGTCCTCGACCCAGATGCGAACCCGGATCAGGTCGAGCCCGCTCGCCTCGACATCCGAGCAGAGATAGATCACCTCGGTCCGGGTCTTCGGCGGTGCGGGCTTGACCGCGGCGAGCCACTTCTCGATCTCTTTGTCACCCATCGGAGCCATTTGACAATGCTGCCATAGTTCAGCCCATGCCCGAAGAGCGCCGCCCAGCGATCCTCGCCGTCGATGATGAGCCCGCTGTGCTCTCGGCCGTGGCCCGCGACCTGCGCCGCGCCTTCGGTGAGCGGTTCCGGGTCCTGAAGGCATCGTCCGGGCAGGAGGCGCTCGACCTGATCGACGAGGTCCGCCTCCGCGGCGATCAGATCGCCCTGCTGGTGGCCGACCAGCGCATGCCGGGAATGCAGGGAACCGAGTTCCTGACCAGAGCCCGCGAGGTCGTGCCGGATGCCAAACGTGTCCTGCTCACCGCCTACGCCGACACCAAGGCGGCGATCGACGCGGTCAACGTCGCCCGGCTCGACTACTACCTGACCAAGCCCTGGCATCCGCCCGAGGACAAGTTCAATCCCGTGCTGGACGACCTGCTGGTCACCTGGGAGCGCCGGGCCGAACTTGAGAGTCACGGGGTCCGGCTGATCGGCCATCGCTTCTCCCGCGAATCACATGACCTGCGTGACTTTCTCGCCCGCAATCGCGTGCCTGCCCAATGGATCGACGTCGAAACCGACGCGGACCGCGCCCGGGCGCTTCTCCAGGCGTCGAAGGTCGGCGACGATCGGCTGCCGGTCGCCGTGCTCGAGGACGGCACCGTGCTGGGACAACCGAGCATCGCCGAGCTGGCGACCGCGCTCGGCGTATCGAGCGATCCCGCCCAGGAGCACTACGATCTGATCATCGTCGGCGGCGGGCCGGCCGGTCTGGCCGGGGCTGTCTACGGGGCCTCGGAAGGATTGAAGACCGTCATGGTCGAGCGTGAGGCCCCCGGCGGGCAGGCCGGGCAGTCGAGTCGCATCGAGAACTACCTCGGCTTCCCGACCGGTGTCAGCGGCTCCGATCTGGCCGATCGGGCGACCACACAGGCGACCCGTCTCGGCGCCGAGATCCTCAGCATCCAGGACGCGGTATCGCTGAAACCGGACGGTTCCGGCCGTTTCGTCGAGTTGGGCAATGGAGCCACGCTGAGCGGTAACTGCGTGCTGATCGCCTCCGGTGTCTCCTACCGTCAGATGGAGGCAGACGGCTTCTCCGATCTGACTGGGCGCGGCATCTACTACGGCGCGGCGCTGACCGAGGCGAAGTCTTGCGAAAAGCAGCATGTCGTGGTGATAGGCGCCGGCAACTCGGCCGGCCAGGCCGCGGTCTACTTCGCCGAGTACGCGGCGATGGTGACGATGCTGGTGCGCGGTCCTTCCCTCACCGCCTCGATGTCCCAGTATCTGATCGAGCAGATCGAGCAGCTCGAGAACGTCGAGGTGAAGACCGGAGCAACCGCGGTCGCCGCCAAGGGTGACGATCATCTCGAAGCGCTGGTCGTGAGGCACGGGGAGGATGAGACCGAGGTCGAATGCAGCGCCTGCTTCGTGTTCATCGGCGCCGCGCCCGGCACCGATTGGCTGGACGGGACGGTGGCTCGCGACGAGAAGGGGTTCATTCTCTCCGGACTCGATGCCCGCACAGACGGATGGCCGCTGAAACGGGATCCCTATCCTTTGGAGACCAGCGTTCCCGGAGTGTTCGTGGCCGGTGACGTGCGGGCCCGCTCGGTGAAACGGGTGGCCGGTGCCGTCGGCGAAGGTTCGATGTCGGTCTCGCTGGTCCATCAGTATCTGGCGGACGGATGAAAGGTCCGAATTGAAGACGGCGACCGTGACACTCGAGGACATGCGATCGATCGATCTGTTCGATGACCTGAGCGATGCCGAACTGGCCGAGTGGGTGGCGGTCGCTGTTCCCGACGAAGCGGTGCCGGGAGACACGATCTGTGAGGCCGGCCTGCCTCCGCGGGGCGCGATCATGACCTTCGAGGGCTCGATGGAGGCGATCAACCCCGACGGAAACGGCACCGGATTCGGTCTGCATGTCGGACCGACTTGGGGAATGGCGATCGCGACCATGACCGGGACCGAGGCACCGGTGCGCATGCAGGCCGCGACCGATTGCCGCTTCGCGTGGATCGAGTCGGAGGATTTCCAGAGGCTCTCCTTCGAGCACCGTTCGGTACATGACAAGGTGATCCGTCAGATGCAGCCGGTCTACCAGCGCATGGCCCAGAACGAACAGAACCGGGAGCGCATGGCGGCCCTGGGCACGATGTCGGCCGGGCTGGCGCATGAGCTGAACAATCCGGCCGCGGCCGCCAACCGGGCCGCCACCGAGCTCGACAAGGTGATCGAAGTGATCAGCTCGGCCTTGAAGGGTTTCGTCGAGGCCGGCGTGAGCCGCGAGAACGCGGCCGGACTGGTGGAGCTTCAACAGCAGGCCTTCCACAAGGCCACCCAGGCCTGCGCGGTCGATACCCTCGCCGCGGCGGACGCCGAGGATGAACTGCTGGACAGGCTGGAGGAGATGGGGGTGGATCACGCCTGGAAGCTGGCGGAGCCGCTCTCGCAGGCGATGGTCGACGATGCCTGGCTGAAGCGCCTGACCGAGTTGGCCGGTCCCGCCACCGGCATCGCCCTGGATTGGGTCGCGGCGACGCTCGTGGCCCGGGGGCTGGCCTCAGAGCTTCAGGACGCGACCGGCCAGATCAGCGAGCTGGTCGGCGTGATCAAGTCCTACTCCTTCATGGATCGCGGCGAGATGGTCGAGGCCGATCTCCACGAGGGAATCGCGAGCACCTTCCGCATCCTGAAGCACAAGTACAAGAAGCTCGACATCGAGAAGGAAGTCGAGTTCGCCGAGGGCATGCCGCCGATCATGGTGCGGGGCTCGGAGCTGAACCAGGTCTGGACCAACCTGCTCGACAACGCGATCGACGCGGCCGGCGAAGGTGGCAGGATCTCGCTCAGAACCTGGTTCGACGGCACCTGCGTGCAGGTGGACCTGACCGACGACGGGCCGGGCATTCCCGAGGATGTGCAGGGCCGAATCTTCGACGACTTCTTCACCACCAAGGACGTGGGTGAGGGCACCGGCCTCGGGCTCGCCACCGCGCGGCGCATCGTGTCCGAGCACCACGACGGGAGCATCTGGGTCGACTCCGTGCCCGGGGAGACCACCTTTCACGTCCGCCTGCCCTACAAGCGAAGCCAGTAACGAAAGGCACACCATGCCCGAATGCACTCATCTGGATCAGGTCAAGGTCACCGAGCTTCCCGAATCAGTCGATGGCTGTGAGGACTGCCTGGCCGAAGGCACGCAGTGGGTCCACCTTCGCATCTGTCTGGAGTGCGGGCACGTCGGCTGCTGCGACAACTCTCCCCGGCAGCACGCGACCCGGCACAACGCCGCGACCGAGCATCCGATCATCCGCTCGCTGGAACCCGGCGAGGAGTGGTCCTGGTGCTATGTCGACGAGATCGCGATGCTGATTCCCGAGGTCAAGGGGGAGACCAGGATCCCGCCCTCGCCGCTGCTCTGATCAGCTGCCGCGCCGGGTGAACGCCGCGAAATACTGCTCGGGGGTGATGGCCGGTGCGGGGAAGGGAGTGGTGTTCTCGGCTCGCATTCCGTCGATCACCAAGGTGTAGTGGCGTTTCCAGGCGTCGGGGGCGAACTCTCCGGTGACGTCGATCACCTGGGCAAGCATCATCTCGGCGATCGGCACGTCGAGCACGTCGAAGTCGGCGCGGAGCTTGCCGCTGGCCTTGGCGCGGTCGACCATGCCGCTGACCAGCGGCTGGAGAAGTGCCCTGGGCTTGTGGACGAGCTTGCGGTCCAAGCCGGGGCCGAGCAGCAGCTCGCGCATGCCGATGTTGCGGCCCTGAAGCAGTGAGCCCCGGGCGATGAAGGTGGTGAGGCCGGTCCAGGCGTCCTCCATCGCCGCGCACTCCTCGGCCACCGAGACGAATTCCGCCAGCCTCGCTTCGAACAGCTCGTCGATCAGCGCGTTCTTGTCGGGGAACCGCCGGTAGACGGTTCCGACGCCGAGCCCGGCGTGCTCGGCGATCTGGTCGAGCCCGGCGTCGAGCCCGTGCACGGCGAAAACCTCGGCTGCCGCGTCGAGGATGCGGCGGCGGTTGCGCTGCGCGTCGGCCCGCAGGGGACGCTCGTCGGTTTCCGGGTCCTCTCCCATACGCGCATTCTACTAAATGGAGAACTGGTCTCCGCTTATCTGCTACTCTCGAAACAGAAGTTGAGAAAAAGTTTCCACTTATGAATCGGAGCCGTCTTGCCCTCAGATAACCCTCATCACCAGAAACGCTGGCTGATCCTCGCCTTCCTCGGCCTGGCCCAGCTCATGGTCGTGCTCGACGCGACCATCGTCAACATCGCGCTGCCCTCGGCACAGGCCGATCTCGGCTTCTCCGACGACAGCCGCCAATGGGTGATCACCGCCTACGCGCTCGCTTTCGGCAGCCTGCTGCTGATCGGGGGACGGGTGAGCGACTACTTCGGCCGCAAGCGCACGATGATCGCCGGGCTGCTCGGATTCGCCGTGGCTTCGGCCCTCGGTGGCGCCGCCCCGAACTTCGAAGTGCTGGTCGGCGCGCGAGCCCTCCAGGGCGCGTTCGGAGCGCTGCTCGCTCCGGCGGCACTCTCCCTGCTGACCACCACCTTCACCGAACCCGCTGAACGGGCCAAGGCATTCGGCGTCTACGGCGCCATCGCCGGCGGCGGCGGAGCGGTCGGACTGCTGCTCGGCGGGCTGCTCACCGAGTACCTCGATTGGCGCTGGAACATGTACGTGAATCTCTTCTTCGCGGTACCGGCCGCGATCGGCGTCGGCATGCTTCTGGTCAACCAGGTGCCGAAGGTCCGCGCCAGGATGGACGTCCCCGGAGCGGTGACCGCCACTGCGGGCCTGTTCGGACTGGTCTTCGGGTTCTCCCGGGCCGAAAGTGAGGGCTGGGGAGCCACCGTGACCCTGGTCAGCCTCGTCCTCGGCGTCGCCTTTCTCGTCGCGTTCGTGATGCTGGAACGCCGCTCGGCCAACCCGATGCTGCCACTCCGCGTGGTCACCGACCGCACCCGCGGCGGCTCCTACGTCGCGGTCGCGATCTCCGGGGCGGCGATGTTCGGAGTCTTCCTCTTCCTCACCTACTACCTCCAGGAGACCATGGGCTTCACCCCGGTGAAGACCGGGCTGGCCTTCCTGCCGATGATCGCCTGCCTGATGATCTCGGCGATGTCGGCCAGTACCAGGCTGCTGCCGCGATTCGGACCCCGGCCGCTCGTGCCGACCGGAATGGTGCTCGCGATGGGTGGGATGCTCTTCCTCACCGGCGTCGGGGTCGACTCCTCGTATGCCGCGAACGTCCTGCCGGGACTGCTCCTGCTCGGGTTCGGCTTCGGTCTGATCATCGCTCCTTCCATGGCCAGCGCCACCCTGGGGGTCGCGGCCGCGGACTCGGGGGTCGCCTCGGCGATGGTCAACACCTCACAGCAGGTGGGCGGCTCGATCGGTACGGCGCTGCTCAGCACGATCTCGGCCAGTGCGGTCAGCTCGTTCGCCGCCGGCAAGGCCCCTTCTCCGGACCTGATCGCCCAGGCGTCGGTCCACGGATACACGACCGCGTTCTGGTGGTCGGCCGCGATCCTGGCGGTCGGCGCCGTGGCGACGGGATTGCTGCTCAGAAGCGGCGCTCCCGCCGCTGATTCCGAGGAAGAGGGGAACCTCGCCATGGTCCATTGATTGTTTTTTCGCCCACCTGCGGGGTAAGGTCAATCCATGGCTACCGAACCCGCAGATACGACATCCGCATCGCTCAAGGTTCTGCTGGTCGCCGACGAGGAGTTTCGCGGTCAGGAGTTCATGGATGAGCTGAGAGGCCACATCAACGGCCGCTCCGCCGAGGTCCAGGTCTTCGTGATCGCGCCCGCCCTGGCGGGTTCCGGTCTGGCCCACGAACTCGCCTCCTTCGACGAACCGATCAGGCAGGCGAACGAAAGGCTCGAGCGTGTCCTGAAAGAATTGAAGGGCGTCGGCATCGAAGCGGTCGGAGAGGTCGGCGACGGTGACGTCGTGGTCGCGATCGGCGACGGTCTGCGCGAGTTCGACGCCGACGAGATCATCGTCGTCGCTCACGCCGACAAGGCGGAGGCCTACGGCGAGAAGGATCTCTGGAAGAACATCAAGGACGAGTTCCATCCGCCGGTGGTCGAGCTGATCGTCGGCGGACCCTCCGGGGACGGCCGGGCACCCGGGGTGATCGAGGTGAATCGCGACTCCGGCCATGTCGAGACGGAGCAGGAGAGGATCGAGCGGACCCGCAACGTTCCGCCTTTCACCAAGCGCGACATCGCGGGGATCCTGGTCGGATTCCTCGGCACGATCGCTCTGGGACTGATCGCGGTCGGAGCCGGGATCGCGGACTCCGGTGAGCTTTCGGGCGGGGCCGCCGTGATCGTGCTCCTGGCCATCGGCTCCTTCCTCATCAACGCCGCCCACATCGTCGGCCTGCTCTTCTTCGAGAGCGTGCGCTACACCGGATTCTGGGAGAAGGTCATCGCCCGTGGGGCCTTGCTCTACACGATCCCGGCGGTGGTGGCGTCGCTGATCATCTGGGCGACGATCTAGACCGTCTCAGCGGTCCCGTTCTGCCTGCTCCCGGCCACGCAGCGGGATCAGGAGCCACAGGCAGACGAACATCGCGAGCACCAGGCTCGCCGTGATCACGGTCGCGACCGCTCCGTAGAGCACGTCGGTGATCAGGGTCACGGCGCAGGTCATCGCCAGGCCGAGGACGGCGATCCCGGCGATCGCGAAGCGGTTGCCGTAGCGCACCAGATGTTCCTTCTGCTGGAGACGGAAGGTGAACCGGTGGAACGCGGTCGGCGCGATGAACAGCGCCGCCGAGATCGCGGTCAGGATCAGAGTGATGAAGTAGACCGACTTCTGGAACTCGGTCACCTCGGTGAAGTTCCGCTGGAAGGGAACCGCGAGCAAGAAGCCGAACAGCACCTGGACTCCCGGCAGGGCGACCCGGAGTTCCTGCAGGAGTTCCCCGAGGTTGCGGTCGAGACGCGCTTCGTCGCTCTCGTGACGGGGTGGGGTGTGGGCCGGCTCGGTGATGTCTCGACGCTCCGAGCGGCCGAGTTAGCCCGCGGTCTTCTTCGTGGACTTTTTCGCGGCCTGCTTCGCTCCCGCGGGCTTCTTCGAGGCGGGAGATCTCTTCCTCTTCGAAGAGGATCTCTTCTTGCCGCTCGACTCCAGTGTCTTGCGAAGCGCCGCCATCAGATCGGGTGCCGGGCTGAGGTCCTCCTCCCGTGGTTCGGGGGCGGTCACCGTCCTGCCCTTGCGCCTGGAATCGATCACCTTCCGCAGCCGCAGCCGGTAGTGGTCCTCGTACTTCGCGGGTTCCCACTCGGTCGAGAGCTCGTCGATCACCGCGACTGCGTCGTCGATGGCGGCGGGATCCGGCTCTGCATCGATCTCGGGGAGCATGTCCACCGATCGCACCTCGTCGGGGAAACGCATCGTGCTGAGCGCCAGCGCCCCTTCGCGCTCGCGGACGGCGGCGAGGTACTCCTTGGTGTGCATCACGAACCGGCCCAGGGCCACCTGTTCGCTCTCGGCCATGGCCGTGACCAGCAGCCGGTAGGCGCGGAGAGTCCCGGCACTGCGATTGGCGGGAGCCAGAAAGTACGGCTGGTCGAAATAGATCGGGTCGATCTCGTCGATGTCGGTGAACGATTCGATCTCGATGGTCTGGTTTCTCTCGGGCTGGACACTCTCGAGGTCGGCGTCGGTCAGAACGACCATCTTGCCGTCGACCTCGATCCCGCGTCCGATCTCGTCCCACGAGACCTCCTTGTTCTCCTTGCTGCAGAACCGGTGGCGCCGGACGGGAGCCGAGTCCTTCTCGTGAAGTTCGCGAAAGTGGTAGTCGAGGTCCCGCGCCGCGGGGATCAGTTCGACCGGGACGTTGACCAGGCCGAAACCGATGGTTCCCTTCCACTTGGCGCGCGGCATCAGGAACCGCCTTGCTGGGCTTCGATGCTGGCTTCCAAGGCCGAGGTCAGATCGGGGACGTTCTCACGATCCTTCTTGCGCGGCTTTTTCGGCTTTTCGCCCCTGGCCCGCGCATCGATCAATTCCCGCACCTGCTCGCGGTGTTCGTCGTGGTGGTTCTCCGGCCGGAAGGGATCGCGCAGCCCCTCGATGAGGCTCCCGGCCATCGAGACCTCCTTCTTCGAAAGAGGCTTCTTCGGTTTCGAGATGTTCAGGTCCCCGCCGCGCACGATCTCATCTTCGAAGCGCAGGGTGTGTACGGCGATCACGCCGAGGCGGCTCCTCACCGCCACCAGATACTCGCGATTGTGAAAAGTGAACCGCCCGATACCCGCCTTGCCGCTGCGCTCCAGGGCCCGCTCCAGCAGCGCGTAGGGCTCGGGGTCGTCCCGGAAGCCCGCAAAGTAGGTCTTTTCGAAGTAGATCGGGTCGATCTCTGCGGCGTCCACGAACTCCTCGATCTCGACCACCTTGCCCCGGTCGCCGGCGGCCGCCTTGACCTCGTCCGGGGTCAGCACCACGTACTCGTCCTCGTTCACCTCATATCCCTTGACGATCTCGGAGTACTCGACCTCGACGTCCTCGGCCGTGCAGATGCGCCTGTGCTCGAGCGGAGCGCCGTCCTTGATGTGGACCTGGCGGAAACGGATCGTGCGCGATTCCGTGGCCGAGTAGAGCTTGATCGGCACCTTGACTAGGCCGAAGGTGATCGTGCCGTTCCAGATCGATCGAGGCGCCATCTAGGCGAGATACCCTCGCGACGAAATTTCAATCTGAACTCTCGGTCTAAACAGAAGCGATTCGGGGTATAGGCGTCAGAGAGGCTGCCGCCCACACCGCAGGTCAACCCAGACAACAACCCTTCGGCCATGAGAGGACCGAGAAGAGATGCGTGATGTGATCGAGCCGATGAAAGCGAAACTCGCCGAGACTCCGGCGGCATCGGACGAATGGGCCACAGAGATCAAATGGGACGGAGTCCGGGCGATCGCGTTCTGCGAAGACGGGAAGCTGCGCCTCCAGGGACGGCGCCTCAACGACATCACCGAACTTTTTCCGGAGATAGCGCCACTGGCCGAGGTGCCGGCCGCCGAAGGCACCATCCTCGACGGTGAGCTGGTCGCCTTCGACGAGTACGGCATCCCGGACTTTCAAAGGGTTCAGAAGCGTCTCCGCCGCGGCAGGAACTCCGGCTGGATGCCGAAGAGGAGCTACCGGGCGACTTTCGTCATCTTCGACCTTCTGCGGGCGGACGGGGAGGATCTGCGTTCGCTTCCCTATCGCGAGCGCCGGCAGCGTCTGGAGGCGCTTGATCTTCACGGATCGGCCTGGCAGACGCCGGACTATCTGGTCGCGGATATCGAATCGACGCTCGAGGCGACCGCGGAGCAGGGGCTGGAGGGCCTCGTGGTCAAGCGGCTCGACAGCCCCTACCACGGCGGCCGCGCCGGACGGGACTGGCTCAAGCTGAAGAATCACCTCCGGCAGGAGTTCGTGGTCGGCGGCTGGCTGCCGGGCAAGGGGTCGCGGGAAGACACGATCGGATCGCTGCTGCTGGGGTACTGGGACAACCGCGAGGGCAGGGGAGAGCACCTTCGCTACGCGGGCCGGGTCGGTTCGGGATTCAGCCTGGGCGATCTCGAGGTGATCGCCGACGATCTCGCCGGCTTCGAGCGAACCGATTCACCCTTCGACGACGATCCGGAGCTCCCGGATGCCCGGTTCGTCAATCCGCTGCGGGTTGTCGAGGTCGAGTTCTCCGACTGGACCCACGATCTGCGCCTGCGCCACCCGGTGTTCGTCGGCATGCGCCGCGACAAGGCTCCCGGTGAGGTCCGGCGGGAGATGCCGGTCGATACCGAGTGACCGCGGCTGATCGTGACCCTCACCGAACACGCGGTATCCGTCGCCGGCGGCAAGTACGAGGTCGATGTGGACGGACGGACGTTGAGGCTGTCCAACCTGGACCGGGTGCTCTACCCGAAGACGGGTTTCACCAAGGGTGATCTGATCGACTACTACGCGGCGGTGGCCCCGGCGATGCTGCCGCATCTGAGGGGGCGACCCCTCACGATGCGCCGGTTTCCGGGAGGCGTCGAGAGCGCCGGATTCTGGGAGAAGCGCTGCCCGGCGCACCGTCCCGAGTGGGTGAGGTCCGCAGCGATCTGGAGCGACTCGAACGACGAAGAGATCGAGTACTGCGTGGTCGACGATGCCGCCACCTTGATCTGGGCGGCCAATCTCGCCGACATCGAGGTCCACACGTCGCTGGCGACGGCCGCCGAACGGCAGACACCCGGTTCGCTCGTCTTCGACCTCGATCCGGGGGAGCCCGCCGGTCTGCCGGAATGTTCCGAGATCGCGCTGAACATCCACGGGATGCTCGGAGAGCTCGGGCTCGAGTCTTTCGTCAAGACCTCGGGGTCGAAGGGACTGCAGATCTATGTTCCGCTGAACTCAGGGGCCTCATACGATCAGACCCGGCCGTTCGCCCACGAGGTGGCCAGGAGCTTCGAGGCGCAGATGCCGGACCGGGTCGTGTCGAAGATGAAGCGGTCCCTGCGCAAGGGCAAGGTGTTCATCGACTGGAGCCAGAACACGGAGCACAAGACAACGGTCTGCGTCTACTCGATGAGGGCCACCGCGGTCCCCTCGGTCTCCACGCCGGTCACCTGGGGCGAGGTGGAGGAGGGCGGTCTGGGCTTCGGCCCGGAAGAGGTCCTTCGGAGAGTCGAAAGCGGCGGGGATCTGTTCCGGCGGCTGCCCGAGCTGGAGCAGCATCTGCCCCTGATTCACTGAACCGCGGTTTTCTCCTCCAGCCGCTCCAGGCTGCGCCGCAGCAGGCGTGACACATGCATCTGGGAGTAGCCGATGCGGTCGGCGATCTCGGACTGGGTCATGTCCTCGATGAAGCGCAGGCGAAGGACCCGTTTCTCGACCGAGGACAGGTCGGACATCGCCTCGCGGATCTCGTCCTTGTCTTCCACCAGTCCGTAGTTCGGGTCACTGACCCCGACCCGGTCTTCCGGTGTGCGTCCCTCTTCGTCCTCGGGCTGGTCGAGTGACACGGGTGAGCGTTCCTGCCTGGCGACCATCACCTCGTCCACCTCGGCTTCCTCCATGCCGGCGTGTTCGGCGATCTCCTCGGTGGTCGGGGTCCGGTGGAGTTCGGCCCCGAGATCGCTCGAGGCGGTCTCGACTGTGCGGATGTTCTCCTGCAGGCCGCGGGGCACCCGCACCATCCAGACCCGGTCGCGGAAGTAGCGCTTCAGTTCGCCGAGGATGGTCGGCGAGGCGAAGGCCGCGAAAGGGGTGCCCTTGTCGGGGTCGAAGCGATTGACCGCGTTGACCAGGCCGACCGAGGCGACCTGCACGAGGTCGTCGAAGGATTCGTTGGCCCCGCGGTAGCGGGAGGCCAGGCTGCGGGCGAACGGGAGGTAGCGTTCCATGAGTTCCTCGCGCGCCCGCGGGTCTCTATCTCTTGCCGCCCATAGCTCGGTTTCGGAGGCGAGGTGCTGCTCGATTCCGCTGGGATCATGTGTCTCGGTCGAAGTTCGCTTCGTCTCCATGATTATCAGCCTCTCTCCGTCGGGTTGGACTTCCCACGAGTTGCTGCCCTCGAGCCCTTTTCTGTGGGCCGTGCAGTGATCTGGATTCAACGTATCACCTGAACACGGATGTACGCAAGCAATTCTCCGACCCTGGCCGTACGAGTCTGTTTATCTGGCTCTGAGAGTGAAAGACCACCATGTTTATTGGCAATTTGCCGATAGCGATTTCTGAAATTTAGCTCCCAGAAAGGAAAAACCGAACGGCGTTCAATGCGGTAGCGTTTTTGCATAAACTGAGTGTTTCTCATAAATATCTGTCGGGATCGGGTCGTCTGCGAGCAGCGATCCGACGGGACGACCCGATCCGCGGCCTAGCTGAAAGAGTGGGTCTCATGACGAACGTGCCGGCCATCGAGTGCGACGCCGTGACGGTCTTCCGCTGGTCACCGAAGCTGAAGGCGAGGGTCACCCTGCTTCACGAGATCTCGTGGCGGGTCGAGCGGGGCGAGCACTGGGTGGTGCTCGGACCGAACGGCGCCGGCAAGACGACGCTGCTGCACCTGGCCGGGGCGATGTCGCATCCCTCGGAGGGCACGGTGGACGTGCTCGGAAGGCGCCTCGGCAGTGTCGACATGAGAGCCCTGAGGGAGCGGGTCGGCTTCGTCGATGCCCGCACCAGCCGGGCGATCAAGGGAAAGCAGACCGCACTGCAGGTGACGCTGACCGGAGCTTTCTCCAGCATCGCCCTCCAGCATCAGCGGCTCCTGCCCGAGCATGAGGAACGCGCTCGCGCGATCCTCGCGATCATCGGCGCCGGAAAGCTGATCGAGCGGTCGTTCGAGGAATGCTCACAGGGCGAGCGTCAGCGGATCTTGATCGCCAGAGCGCTGATGGCGGATCCGGAGCTGCTGATCCTGGACGAACCGACGGTCGGCCTGGACCTGCCCTCGCGGGAAGAGCTGATCGGAGCACTGGCGACGATGGCGCGGGAGCATCCGAGCCTCACGACCGTGACCGTCACCCATCATCTGGAGGAGATCCCCGCCTCGGCGACCCATGCGCTCCTGTTGCGGGAGGGAGTCCTCCGGCGCTCGGGACCGATCTCCGAGGTGCTCACCAGCGAGTTGGTGTCCTCCTGCTTCGGCGTGCCGCTGGAGGTCGACGAGCGGCGCGGCCGGTGGTCCGCCACGTTGATCTGAATCGCCGGAACCAAGCGGCCGGGAGGGAGTAACGTACAATGATCGGTATGTCTATCAGGGAAAGATTCTCCGTCGCCGTCCTGTCCGTTTTCGCCACCTTCGCCTTCACTGGCGTCGCACAGGCCGACGACCCCGCCTTCCGTGCGGCTCCCAGCTCCTACGATTTCGGGGACATCGTGATCGGCGAGGCGTATTCAGGCAGCGCCGACTTCATCGATTTCTACCCCACCAGCGAAGCCACGGTGGAGATCACCGGACTGGAGATCACCGGTCCCGACGCCGCCGATTTCAGTGTCGAGGACGGCGGCTGCATCGATTGGCCGCTGGAGGAGTACGGCTGCTACGCGGTCCTCGGATTCACTTCGGACGACGAGCCCGGCCTGAAGGAGGCCACCCTGGAGGTGTCGAGCAACGCGACCGCCGGGACCAAGTCGGTGCCGCTCTCGGCGAACGTGGTCGAGCCGGCCACGAACGGGCCCGCCCTGGCGGAGGCGAGCACGGTCGAATCCCTGCCCGGCTCGGAGGACAGCTACGTCCTCTACGGCATGGACACGGCCGACTTCAACGGTGACGGACGGGCCGACGTGGTCACCAACAACCAGGTTCAGAGCCTGCCTCAATACGGGGCGGCGGCCGGCGTCGCCTTCGGCCAGAGCGACGGAACCCTCGGAGATCCGGTCTTGTATCCGGCCGGTCTGGGGGTAGCCGGAAACGTGGTCACGGGTGATTTCGACAATGTCGACGGCCCCGATTTCGTGAGCGCCTCGGGTGGCGCCGCCAACGTCTTCCTGAACGATGGCGACGGCGGGTTCACGGCCGGTGAGGCGCTCGAGACCCAGGGCATGCCCGGCTTCATCTCACCCGGAGATTTCAACGAGGACGGCGATCTCGACTTCACGATCTCCGACGGCAACCTGATGGAGATCTTCCTCGGCGATGGCGAAGGCGGATTCACCAAGACCGCCGAGGACCAGGTGATCGACGGCGATTCGGTGATGGGCGCGACCGCGAGCGTCGCCGACTTCCGCGGTGACGGCTCCTCCGACGTCGCGATCACCAACTACGACGGTGAGGTCCGGGTGTTCCTCAGCGACGGCGACGGCACCTTCACGCCGGCACCGGTCCTGCGGCTCGGCGGCTGCGGCTGCAAGAACCCCTGGGGACTCTCGGTCTCCGACATCAACGGTGACGGCCGCGACGATCTCTCGGTCGCGATCTTCATGGAGAGCCAGACCGCGACGCTGATCGCCCGGCCGGACGGCAGCATGGAGATGACCCAGCTGAACAGCGTGCCGCTCTTCGACGGCGAGTGGGACGCCGCCCCGAAGATGGTCGGCAACGGCGATCTCAACGGCGACGGCATCCCGGAGATGATCTCGGCCGACTCGCAGACCGACGCGGTCACGATCAACACCGGCCTGAGGTCGGGGATCGGCTTCCGGTTCGCCGAGCGCCTGGCGCTGCCGTCACAGGACGGCTGCGTCTTCCCGAGCCAGATCTCGGTCGCCGACTTCAATGGCGACGGCCGCCCCGACCTGGCTGTGGGGGGTGAGTGCGGCTACGTCATGGTCATGCTGAACGAGGGTGAACCGGCACCGCTCGCCACCCCGGAATCCTTCGATTTCGGCGATCAGGTCACCGGCACGACCTCGGATTCCGAGACGATCGAGCTGAGCAACCGGGACGGACTGGCCCCGCTCGAGATCGCGGACGTGACCCTGGCCGGAGGCGACAGCTCGGAGTTCTCGATTCTGAGCGGGGACTGCCAGGACACGACCCTGCTCGTGGGTGAAAGCTGCTCGACCGAGGTCAATTTCCATCCGATCGGGCTCGGTGCCCGGGGAATCACCCTCACCTTCGACGACAACTCGGCCGCCGGGTTCACCGGCGTCCAGCTCAGCGGTGACGCCGTTCCCCCCACACCGGGTATCGACGTCCGGCCCGGCAACCTGACCTTCGCCGACACCGAGGTCGGGTCGGAAAGCGCCGCCCAATCGGTGACGGTCACCAGCAATGGATCCGCGCCGCTCGTTCTGGGCGCGGTGGAGACGACGGGCTCGAACAGCGGCGAGTTCGCCGCCGACACCACCGCCTGCGCGGGCAGGACCCTTGCACCTGGAGCTTCATGTGCCGTATCGGTCAAGTTCAAGCCGACCGGGGCCGGTGCGCTTTCGGCCGCGCTGAACATCGCGAGCGATGTGTCGGGCGGGGCATCGAGCGTTTCGCTGAGCGGCACCGCGACCGCCAAGCCGATCCCACCGAACCCGCCCGCCCCCAAGGTCAGCTTCAAGAAGAAGCCGAAGAAGAAGTACGTGATCAGGACGAAGCGCTTGAAGAAGGTCAAGATCGCCTTCAAGTCGAACCAGGCCGGATCGAGATTCCAGTGCCGTCTCGACGGCAGGAAGTTCACTTCCTGCAAGTCGCCGAAGATCTACAAGAGCCTGAAGCCGGGCAGACACGTGATCAAGGTCCGGGCGGTCAAGGACGGAAAGACCGGCGCGGCCAAGGCCGTGAAGTTCAAGGTGGTCCGCAAGAAGTAGGCCGACCGGCCGGTTCACCGCTCGGTAACGAGGGGGCGTGTTCACCTACGTAATTTGGTGGCCATGTCACTCAGGGCGAGGTTTCTCACTGGAGTTCTTTCAACCGCCGTCGCCGCCGGTGCGGCTTCGGTCCCGGCTGCGTCGGCTCTCGACCCGATGCCCGCCGCGATCACGATCGAACCCGCCGCCGGCCACGCCTTCGGTGAGTTCGAGGTCGGCAAATACACGCTCTCACGCACGGTCGGTATCCGCAGCGCCGGGGTGTCCACCCTGGTGATCAACTCGATCGGCTTCGCGGGCGCCGACCCGGGCGACTTCGCGATGGACACCCCGACCCCATGTCCTCACGAGATGGAGGCGACCACCAGCTGCTCCTTCCCGATCTATTTCGCACCGACGTCGGTCGGACCGAAATCCGCGGTCCTGGAGGTGGACAGCAACTCGTTCTCCGGCAAGGTCTCGATCCCGGTCAGCGGCACCGGCACACCCGCCGTGATCCCGCCGCCGTCCGCGCCCCGAGTCTCGTTCGTCAAGAAGCCGAAGAGCCGGATCACCACGAAGAAGTCCAAGCTGAAACGACTCGCCGTGACCTTCCGGGGCGATCAGGCGGGATCCACCTTCAGCTGCCGGCTCGATCGCGGGGCACCCGGTGTCTGCAGGTCACCGAAGATCTACAAGAACCTGAAGCCGGGCCGCCACACGATCACCATCCAGGCGTCGAAGGACGGCAGGACGGGACGGATGGTGAGCACGAGCTTCAAGATCGTCCGTTTGAGATGAGGCCGTCCGCCGACCGTGAGATACGGTTCCGGCGATGCGAGACGACGACTCAGATCTGGTCTGGTCCTCCGACCATGGGGACCTGCGCAAGGAGCCCGTCGGGAGCGGTGGACAGCGCCGCGGCGGCAGACGGAAGAAGCGGTCGTCCGCGCCCGCCCCGAAGGTCGCTCCCGGCACGAGGATGAAGGTCCGGCGCGAGGTCGCCGGCCGCAAGGGCAAGGCGGTGACCACGGTCACCGACATCGCCCTGCCCGACGCGGAGCTGAAGGCGCTCGCCCAGAAGCTGAAGAAACGCTGCGGGGTCGGCGGCACCTCGAAGAACGGCCGGATCGAGCTTCAGGGCGACCACCGGGATGTGGTCCTCGAGTTCCTCAAGGAAGCCGGCTACGACGCGGTGGCCGCCGGAGGCTGATCAATCGGCGTAGCGGTGATGCAGCATCAGGTCGTTGCCGTCCGGATCCTTGAAGAGCGCCATGTGGCAGACGCCGGTGTCGAACACGTCGCCCATGAACTCGATTCCCTTGCCCTCCAACTCGGCCTTGGCCGCGGCGACGTCGTCGACGCTGAGCGCGATGTGAGCCAGGTTCTGGGGCTTGAACTCGAAGCCCTGGTCGCCCGGCTTCCAGATGCCGAAGCAGGTGTCGCCGACCCAGAACTCGTAGTCCGACCTGTCGTCCTTCCTGAGACCCAGAGTCTCGGTGTAGAACGCGATCGAACGATCGGCATCGGTGGACGGAACGGCTACGAAATCAAGTCCGGTGATCATGATCCGATCCTAGCCGCTCACCCGGTATCGGTCTCACGGATCGGCTGTGCGAGCGGAGTGCTGTCGATCGGGCAGGAATAGAACTCGGACTGGGACGGCTCCTCCTCTCCGGAGGGGCCGCTGTCGTCATCGTCGTGGAGCACCTCGGAGCTGATCGTGAGCCAGGCGAAAACGCCGCCCAGTGCCGAGAGTGCCGCACAGACGACCATCGCCATGTGGAATCCGTCGGTCATCGCCCCGGGGTCGTAGAACTTGTCCCCGGTGAGACCGGCGATCAGCGGCAGCACCGCGACCGCGAGCAGGCCGCCCACCCGCGAGACCGCGTTGTTGATGCCGGACGCGATGCCCGCGTTGCGGTCATCGGCGGCGGCCAGCACGGTCGCGGTCACCGGCGCGACCACCAGGGCCAGGCCGAGGCCGAACACGATCACCGCCGGCAGCACCGCGGCCACGTAGCCGTCGCCCGGATTGATCCGGGTCATCAGTATCAATCCCGCGGCGATCACGATCGGTCCCACCGTGAGCGGGATCCGCGGACCGATGCGCTGGGCGAGGGCCCCGGAACGGGCCGAGAGCACGAGCAGGATCGCGGTCACCGGAAGTGACGCCGCTCCCGCCTCGATCGCCGAGTATCCGAGCGAGATCTGAAGGAACGAGACCAGCAGGAAGAAGACGCCGCCGAGCGCCGTGTACACGACGAAGGTGACCAGGTTGGCGGCACTGAACTGTCTCGAGGCGAAGATCGTCAGTGGCATCATCGGGTTCGGGCTGCGTTTCTCGACCATGAGGAAGGCGACCAGGGCGAGCACCCCGGCGATCCCGGCGAACAGCACCAGCGGTTCGGCCCCGCGCCCGGGGGCCTCGATCAGCGCGTAGGTGGTGCCCGCGAGCCCGAGGCCCGCGAGAATCGCCCCCGGATAGTCGATCCGGCCGTTCGCCCGCGGGTCGTGGGTCTCGGGGACGTGGCGGGTCGCCATGAGCGCGACCGCGATGCCGATCGGCAGGTTGATCAGGAAGATCATGCGCCAGGACACCGCGTCGACCAGATATCCGCCGAGCAGCGGTCCGATCGCGGTCGCGACCCCGCCGAGGCCAGACCAGGCCCCGATCGCCCGTGCGCGGTCGCCCGGCACGAAGGTCGCCTCGATCATCGCCAGGCTGCCCGGGGTGAGCAGGGCACCGCCGATGCCCTGGAGCAGGCGGGCGCCGATCAGCGTCTCGACGTTGGGGGCGATCGCGCAGAGCAGGGAGGAGACCGTGAACATCACCACCCCGAGCACGAAGATCCGCCGCCGGCCGAAACGATCGCCCAGCGAGCCGCCGAGCAGGATCAGCGAAGCGAGGGTGAGCAGATAGCCGTTGAGGATCCACTGCAGCGAGCTGGTCGAGGCGTTCAGATCCTCGCCTATGGCAGGCAGGGCGACGTTGACCACGGTGCCGTCGAGGAAGGCGAGACCGGATCCGAGGACGGCCGTGGCGAGCACCCACTTCCCGGCCCGGGATTCGAATGAGACCAGATTGCCCTCGGAGGCCACGGATCCACTGTAGCCGCCCCGCGACGCTTGCTTTCGAACAGTGTTCGGACTAGGTTCGGACGCATGGAAACCATCGTCTTGATTCACGGCCTCTGGATGACCCCTCGCAGCTGGGATTCATGGAAGGAGCGCTACGAGAGTCAGGGCCACACCGTGCTCGCCCCGGCCTGGCCCGGCATGGACCGCACGGTCGCCGAGATCAACGCCGATCCCGCGCCGCTCACCGGGTACGGCATGGCCGAGGTGATCGACCTGTACGACACGATCATCAGGGATCTCGACGAGAAACCGATCATCATGGGCCACTCGATGGGCGGCGCGGTCACGCAGGTTCTGGTCGATCGCGGTCTCGGCAAGGCCGCGGTCGGGGTCGCGCCGGCCACGGTCAAGGGCATCCCGGACCTTCCGTTTTCGACGATCAGGTCGAGCCGGTCGGTGCTCGGCAACCCGTTCAACCGCAACAAGGCGACCGCGCTCAACAGGAAGCAGTTTCACTACGCCTTCGCCAACACCATGGATCAGGCTGAATCCGACGTGATCTACGAGGCCCAGGCGGTGCCGGCGGTCAACAACGTGCTGTTCGACGTCGCTTTCGCCAACCTCCACAGGCACGCGCCGACCGAGGTCGATTTCGAGAACGGCGACCGTGCCGCGATGCTGCTGATCGGCTTCGAGGAGGACCATGTCGTGCCGCCCAAGGTCGTTTGGCACAACACGATCAAGTACCACGGCTCCGAGGCGATCACGGCGTTTCACGAGTTCGCCGGGCGTCCGCACTATCCCGGCGCTCCGGGCTGGGAGGAAGTGGCCGATTTCGCGCTCGCCTGGGCGCTGGACCCGACTCACGAGATCGAGGATTCGGAGGTCTTCTGATCCGTCCGCTCCCGGGACATAGGGTGGCGGCATGAGCAACCAGCCAGAGACACCGGAAGAGATCCAGGACGAGATGCGGGAACTGGGGATCGACAACGACGCCACCGGATCGCCCGACCTGTTCATCTCGGGTCCGGCCGTGAAGGTGGGCGCCGGCATCCTGGTCGCGCTGCTGGTGTTCGGCGCGCTCGTACTGGTGTTCTGACCCGTTTTCATCCGGAAAACCCCTTGTAGAAAAGGGGAGAGTTCGATATAGTTGTCTACGCAACTACTTTGAACTCGACACTCGAACATCCGGAGATCGCGGCACACGGCCCAGTCCATCTGGACGTGACCGACGGTGATCGATCACTCCTCTTCTGGCGGGACGTGCTCGGCCTCGAGGTCATCTCGAGAGACGGTTCGGCGATCGAGGTCGGAGCCGGAGACCGCGTGTTGCTCGTGCTCCATCCGGGAGCCGAGCGCGGTGCGCTCAAGGGTCACACCGGGCTCTACCACCTGGCGGTTCACGTTCCCGACGCCGCCGAATTCGCCTACGTGCTGGCCAGGCTGTTCGCGGCGAGGTACCCGAACAGCCCGACCGAGCACTACTTCTCCAAGGCGACCTACCTCGACGATCTCGACGGGATCGGGGTCGAGATCACCCTCGAGACCCCCGAGAGGGTCACCGGCGTGACGGTCGAGGGCGGCCGGCCGATGCTGATCGACAGCGAAGGCACCAGCCGCCCGGCGGTCGACCATCTCGACCTCGAGGAGGCCATGAGCCACCTGGAGGAGGAGCGGGCGGACCGTCCGCTGAAGGCCGGCACCTGGATCGGCCACGTTCACCTGCACGTGAACGAGATGGAGCGCACCGAGCACTTCTACCGTGACCTGCTCGGCTTTCCCAACGGTTTCGACATGCCCGGAACCGGAATGTCGGACGTCCACTTCAAGGGTGACTTCAAGCACCGGATCGCCTACAACGTGTGGCAGGGGCCGGACGCGGTACAGGCCCCGGAAGGCACGGCCGGACTCCGGTATTTCACCCTGGTGCTGCGAACTCCCGAGGCTCTCGACGCGGCCCTGGCGAAGCTGGCCGAGGCCGGGCACCCGAGCGAGCGGCGTGCCGACGGCAGCCTGGTCCACGATCCGGCCGGCAACGCGATCCTGCTCACCGCGGCGTCCCCCTGATCCCATCTTCATCTATCTCTTACCTTCGGGGTTGAGAATGACCGGCTCTTGGCAGTCGCCTCGCAAAGCCCCCGGATACTCGTAGTCGACGACGAACCCGCCGTGCGGGAGGCACTCGCGCGCGCCCTCGAGATCGAGGGCTACGAGGTCGATCTGGCCGGAGACGGGGAGGAGGGCATGATCCGCATCGGCTCCTCCGATCCGGATCTGCTGATCCTCGACGTCACCATGCCGGTGATGAGCGGGCTGGAGGCCTGCCGGCGGCTGCGCCGCCTCGGCAACCGGATCCCGATCCTGATGCTGACCGCGAGGGAATCGATCCCCGACCGGGTCAGTGGACTCGAGGCGGGTGCCGACGACTATCTCGTCAAGCCCTTCGCCCTGGCCGAACTGGTCGCCCGGATCAAGGCTCTGCTCAGGCGGGACAGCGGAGTCGGAGAGAGCCTTCGTTTCGCCGACCTGCATCTCGATCCGGTGTCCTGCCAGGTCCATCGGGGCGACCGTCTGCTGGAGCTGACCAGGACGGAATTCCTCATGCTGGAGCTGTTCCTGCGGCACCCACGGCAGGTCATGACCCGGGACCAGATCAACGAGAACGTGTGGGGATACGAGTTCGGCCCCGTCTCGAACTCGATCAACGTCTATGTCGGATACCTGCGCCGCAAGCTCGAACTGGAGCGCGAGCCGCGCCTGATCCACACCGTGAGAAGCGTCGGCTACGTCCTGCGTGAAGCATGAGGTTCCGGACGCGGGTCGTGGTCTTCTCGGCCGCCGCGGTGGCCCTCGCGGTGACGATCGCCTGCGTGGCCGCCTACCTGATGGTCGATTCTCAGCTTCGGTCACAGGTCGACCGGAACCTCGAGCGGGACGGATCCGGCGTCTCGCTGGCCAGGACGGCGTTCAACCCGACCGGAGAACTGCCGCCGCTTCGAGCCGGAGGAATGGAAGATCGCGTGATGGTCTTCAAGGCCATGGCCAAGGCTCCGGCGATGCGCGAGCGCTTCCGGGAGGGGTTCTTGGATCTGCTGCGTTCCGGTCCGGGAGCGAACCGTCCGAAGACGGCCACGTCGCCACGGATCGTGCTGCCGACCGGACCGCTCGGAACGCCGGATCTGTACGCCCAGATCGTCGGCAAGGGCGGCCGGGTGACCAGGCCCGCCGAGGGCGAGCTGATGCTGCCGGTCACCGACCGGGTCAAGAAGGTGGCGGCCGGCAAGGAGGAGCCGTTCTTCTACGACACCGACGAGGGCGGCCAGCCCCTGCGCGTCTACGTGACCGGCATCGCCGGTGGACAGTCACTCCAGGTTGCCCGCTCACTGAAGGAGGTGGAAGACACGCTGAGCCAGCTGGCGCTGGTGCTGATCGTGGTCGCCCTCGGCGGGATCGGCCTCGCCGTCGCTCTCGGCCTTTTCGTCTCACGCGCCGCGCTGAAACCGGTCGGGCGGCTCTCGGAATCGGCCGAGACGATCGCCGAGACCCGCGATCTGGCCCACCGGATCGAGGTCGAGGGAGACGATGAACTGGGACGCCTGGCCGGCAGCTTCAACACGATGCTGGCCGCCCTGGAGGAATCGCAGGAAGCGCAGCGCCAACTGGTCGCCGACGCCTCGCACGAGCTGCGCACACCGCTGACCAGCCTCAAGACGAACGTCGAGGTGCTGCTCCTGGGCGACACGCTCAGTCCTGAGAAGAAGGAGGCCCTGATGAGATCCGTGGTCGCCCAGATCGACGAGGTGGTGGCCCTGATCGGGGATCTGATCGACCTGGCCCGCGACCGCGAGGCCGAAGGTGAGTCCGAGCCGCTGCGTCTCGACGAACTGGTCGAGGGCGTGGTCGAGCGGGCCCGCCACCGTTCGGCCGACCCGAGGATCGAGTTCACCGCCGAGCGCTGCGACCTCGAGGGAGTTCCGGACAGCCTCGAGCGGGCCGTTCAGAACCTGATCGACAACGCGATCAAGTGGGGCCCGCCCGGATCGCGGATCGAGGTCGAGGTGGATGGCGGCGGAATCGTGACCGTGCGCGATCAGGGGCCCGGCGTCGCCGACGAGGACCTGCCGTTCATCTTCGATCGCTTCTACCGGTCGCGCGCCGCGCGCGGTATGCCCGGATCGGGGCTCGGACTGGCGATGGTGCGCCAGATCGCCGAAAACCACGAGGGCTGGGTCACGGCCCGCACCGTGCCCGGATCCGGCGCGGAGTTCAAGATCGATCTCTCGGCACGGGTCCGTCCGGCGATTCTCACCTGATCTGAATCTTTCTCTTGCCCGGCTCTCACCTTGGGCTGGCTGAATGGCCGTGCCGGACACATCGGGTGCCGGCCCGACCGAAGGGAATTCATGTTCAAGAAGAGCTTCGCGGCCGTTCCCCTGGCCGTGTTGGCGACCGTCCTGCTCGTCGCCTGCGGCGGCGGTGGAGGTGACGGCGACTCCGAAGAGGAGCTGAGCAAGAAGCGCGAGGACGCGATGCTCGCCTTCACCGAATGCATGCGCGAGAACGGTGTCGACATGCCGGATCCTCAGCCCGACGGCAGCATGATGATGACCACCGAGTCGGGCATCGACCCGAACTCGCAGGAGTTCAAAGATGCCCAGGAAGCCTGCGGCCAGATCCTCGAGGATGCCCGGCCGGAAGGTGCCGAGCGCATGACCGAGCCTCCCGAGGAGATGCTCGAGTACGCCGAATGCATGCGCGGCGAAGGGGTCGACTTCCCCGATCCGGATTTCGACGGCGGACGCGTGACGATGGGTCCCGGACCCGGCGGATCGGTTGACGAGGAAGCGATGAAACGCGCCGACGAGGCCTGCCACGACATCCTGCCCGAAGGCGGATTCATGCGCGGCGGCCCGGCCGGTGAGGAATGAAAGGCCCGGTCGCCAAGGTGACCGCGACCCTCGGCCGGCCACTCGGCCGGCTGAGGGCCGCCGCCGGCCGGGTCCGGCTTCGTCCGGCCCTGCTGGCGGCGGGAGGTCTCCTGCTGGCCGGCGTGGCCGTGTTCGGGCTGCTGGGCCGCGGTGAGGAGAGCGGCGGTGCCGAGAACGTGTCCGGAGGATCGACCGCGGTCGCCGAGCGGCGCGATCTCTCCGAAAGCCTCAGTGCCAGTGGGGATCTCGGTTTCGCCGGATCCGACACGGTGATCGCTCGTCAGGGCGGAACCGTCACCTGGCTCCCCGATCGCGGCGACGTGATCAGGCGGGGCCACAAGCTCTTCGAGGCGGACGAGCTGCCGGTGACGCTGATGTACGGAAGCGTGCCCGCATACCGTGACCTTGAGGCCGGTATCGAAGATGGGACCGACGTCCGGCAGCTGGAACGGAACCTCGCCGCGCTCGGTTTCGATCCCTACTCGGCGATGACCGTGGACACCGAGTTCACCTCCGCCACCACCGACGCAATCCTGCGGTGGCAGGAGGACATCGGGGTCGAGGAGACGGGCTCGGTGACTCTCGGCCAGGTCATCTTCATGGAAGGCTCACGTCGCGTCTCGGATCTGGATCTGGATCTCGGGGAAAGCATCGGATCCTCCGGGGACGCTGGTGCGATGGCGGCCGCGGGTTCCGTGCCGGCGGCCGAGAGCCTGCTCGTCGCCTACGAGGGGGAGAACTCCGGTTCCGGCGGAGTCGCGCCCGGCGACGAGAACGGTGAAGGCGGGGGCGGAGATGTCCCGGAGCCGGACGGTGGAAACGGCGAAGCGCCGAACGGCGGTGGCGGTGACGGCGGTGGCGCCAAGCCGCCGCCCGAGACGGAAGACCCGGAGAAACCGGAATCCTCGGGTACGCCGAGCGGACCGGCGACGGGTGCCGGGGGCTACGCACCGTCCGGCGGCGGCACCCAGCCGGCCGCGGGCGAGGCCGGATCCGAGAGCGGATCGGGTGCCACCTCGACCCAGGTGATGAGTACCACCTCGAGCGAACGGGCGGTCACCGTCGAGCTGGAGAGCTCCGAGCAGGAGTTCGCGCGCAAGGGGGCGAAGGCCACGGTCGACATGCCGGACGACTCGGTGGCCGAGGGCCGGATCACCAAGGTCACGTCGAAAGAGGGCGAGGCGGATTCCGGTGATCCCGAAGCCGAGCCCGAGGTCGTGATCGAGGTCGTGATCAAGCTGAAGCGCGAAGGTAAGGACGGATCCCGTTTCGCCGAGGCGCCGGTCACAGTGGAACTGAGCCGGGTGATCCGCAGGAACGTGCTGGCCGTGCCGGTGACCGCGATCGGCGCCGGCCTCGACGGTGGCTACACCGTGACCGTGATCGAGCCTTCCGGGGAGACCGAGAAGGTCGAGGTGGAGACCGGCGAGTTCTCGGACGGATACGTCGAGATCGAAGGCGACGGCATCCGCGAGGGTTCACAGGTCGAGGTTCCGAGTTGAGCCTGCCACCGGCGCTGGTCCTGGACGAGATCACGAAGTCGTACCCGGGTCCGGGGGTCGTCCTGGACCGGGTCTCGATCCGGATCGAGCCGGGGGAGCTGGTCGGCATCGTCGGTCCCTCCGGTTCGGGGAAAAGCACGCTGCTTCACATCATGGGCACGCTCGACTCGCCGACCTCCGGTTCGGTCCGGATCGCGGGCCACGACGTTTCCTCGTCACCCGACGATGAGCTCGCCGCGATCCGGGCGCAGGAGATCGGCTTCATCTTTCAGAGCTTCTTCCTGATCGACGGACTGAGCGCGCTCGACAACGTGGCCAACGGGCTCCTTTATCGCGGTCTGCCGATAGCCGAGCGCCGGCGGGCCGCGACCAAGGAGCTGGAACGGGTCGGCATGTCCCACCGGCTCGATCATGTTCCGGCGCAGCTTTCGGGTGGCGAGCGGCAGAGGGTGGCGGTGGCCCGCGCCCTGATCGGGGCACCCTCGCTGGTGCTCGCCGACGAGCCGACCGGCAACCTCGACAGTGCCGCGAGCAAGCGGGCGATGGACAGCCTGCGGGCACTCAACGACGAGGGGGTGACGATCGTCGTGATCACCCACGACCCGAAGATCGCGGCCTCGCTGCCGCGCACGATCGAGATCCTCGACGGCCGGATCGTCGCCGACGACCGGATGGTCGCGTGAGTCGCGTCGGGACCGGTTCGCGGGTCGTCGAGTCACGGCCGAGATCCCGCCTGCTGCCGATGGACGTCCTGCGGGAAGGCTCGCTCGGGCTGCGTTCGCGGCGAGCCCGGGCGGCGCTGTCCGCGCTCGGCATCGCGATCGGGATCGCGTCGATGGTGGCGGTGCTCGGGGTCAGCGAGTCGGGCCGTGCCTCGCTGATGAGCACCCTGGACCGGCTTGGAACCAACCTGCTCACCGTGAGTCCGGGGCAGTCCACCTTCGGCGAGGACGCGACCATTCCGCAGACCGCGGCCGAGAGCGTGCCGGGAATCGACGGGGTCGAGCGGACCTCGGCCCTGTACTCGCTTTCCGAACCGACCGTGCGCCGCACCGACCTGATCGACGAGTCGACGACCAACGCGATCGGCGTCGCGGCCAGCTCGGTCGATCTGCCCGGGACGGTGGGGGCAGAGCTCGCGGACGGACGTTTCTTCGACCGGGCCGGGAGCGAGCTGCCTCAGGCCGTGATCGGGTCGACCGCGGCCGAGCGGCTGGGCATCACCGAGGTGGATGGCACGACCCGGATCCTGGTCGGCGGGCAATGGCTGACCGTGGTCGGCATCCTGAAGCCGGCCGAGCTGGCCGAGGAGCTCGACAGCACCGTCCTGATCGGGCTGCCGTTGGCGAAGCGGCTGTACGAGGACGATCCCGAGATATCGACGATCTACGTCCGGACCGTGCCGGCCGCGCTGGAGCGGGTCAGGGACCTGATCCCGAGGACCGCCGATCCGGAGCGTCCCGAGGAGGTCGACGTCAGCCGGCCCTCCGACGCCCTCGAGGCGCAGGCCGCGGCCGATGAGACCTTCACCAGCCTGTTCCTCGGGCTGGGCGCGGTCGCGCTGCTGGTCGGAGGGGTCGGCATCGCCAACGTGATGGTGATCTCCGTGCTCGAGCGCCGCACCGAGATCGGGTTGCGCCGTGCGATCGGCGCGACCCGGCGTCACATAGCCGAGCAGTTCCTGACCGAGGCCCTGATCCTGTCCCTGATCGGCGCGGCGGCCGGACTCCTGTTGGGTGCGCTGGCGACCGCCGCATACGCGACGTCGCAGGGGCAGGAGACCGTGATCCCGGTGATGGCGCTCGGCGGGGCCTTCCTCGCCGCGCTGCTGATCGGCGCGGTCGCCGGCCTGTACCCGGCGATCCGGGCATCGCGAATCTCCCCGACCGAGGCCCTGCGCTCTGTCTAGCGCGGGGCCCGGTTCAGCCCAGAGGCGCGGTCGGCTGGAGCACGGCGTCGGCCAGCGCCTCGGTCCGCAGATGCGTGATCTTCTGGTACTCGGGATGCATCACCATCTCGAGGAACTTGGCGCGGCTCGGGTACTTGACCAGGAGCACCGAGTCCCATTGGCGTCCGTCGTTCGGCACGAGTGGTGAGGAGGCGTTGCCGAAATAGAGGACCTCGGCGCCGACCCGTTCCAGGTGGGCGACCGTGTGCCCGGCGTATTCCATGTATTTGGCCCGGCCCGCCTCGCCGTCGTAGGCGAGGAGATTCAGCATGACCAGCGGCTCCCCGTCATCTTCCGCGATGAAGGTCTGGACTGTTTCCTGTGTCGGATCGACTGTCATGGGACGATCTTCCCATATTGACATGATGTGAATAAGAATTTGGCCGGAGCGGAGAATCGGCGGGAGGATGTCCGTGGGCCGCGCTAGTTTTTCGGCATGGCCGACTCGAGCGACGATCTGAAGCGGGAGATGGAGGAGTTCGAGCGTGGTGAGGCGGGCGAGACCGACTCGCTCACCGCGGGCGCGACCGAGCCGGCGACGAGCGCGGCCAGGCGAACGATTCCGGCTTGGGTCTACTACCTGGTCGCGATCGACGCGGTGATTCTCGTGGTTGTGCTGTTCGTCTTCGTCCTCTAGCCGACTCCTGCGGCTTGGTGCCGAAGACCCATTCGTACTCCTCGTCGAGCACGTCCCGCCTGGGTTCTGCCTCCGGCCGCCTGCGGTGACTGAGAAACAGAGCTACTGGAAACACGGTGACTCCTTCGTTGTCCTCGGCGCTCGATCCGGCGCGGGCCGGTGCGTCCTGAGGTGACTGGCTAAAACGTTATAGAGGTCACGGTGACCTGTCAAGAGGGAATGACGGTCATGCTCCGGTATGGTGGGTCCATGAACGTCCAGGCTCTCCAGGAACTGATCGAGGACAAGTTCGCTCCCGGACCACTGCTCGCCGTCCAGGGCCTGGTCAACACGTACTCGTTCGAAGACGACGAAGAGCTGATGTCCGATCCGGAAGGATCCGAGCTCTGGCTGCGCCGGGTCGGACTGATCGGTCCGAAGGTGAAGGTCTCGCCCGAAGACCACCGCGAACTGATCCAACTGCGCGAGGCGGTCAGGGCGATGCTCGAGGCGAACCACACCGGACGGCTCGAGCCCGGGGCGGCGGCCAAGCTGCGCCGTCTCGCGGCCGATCATCCGGCGGGGTTCACGGTGGAGGACGATGGAGGGGTGGCACTCGACCTGCGGCCGGCGGGCTCGGCGGGAGAGTTGATCGCCCAAACGATCGGGATCGTCGCCGACGCCCAGAGCCACGACAGGTGGCGGCGCCTGAAGATCTGTGCGGCCGATGACTGCCGCTGGGCCTTCTACGACTCCTCGAAGAACCGCGGGGGGACGTGGTGCCGGATGGAGGTCTGCGGCAACCGGGTCAAGAACCGCAGGTACCGGAGCAGGTCCGCAGCGGAGAAATAACACCGCGCCGAAGACCCGGAGCTATCCTGGGAATGACCACCACAGGAGGAACGACATGGCTCTCAGACTGAACCCCTACCTGAGCTTCAAGGACAGCGCCCGCGACGCGATGACCTTCTACCAATCGGTTTTCGGGGGCGAGCTGACGATCTCGACCTTCGCCGAGTTCCACGCCAGCGAGGATCCCGCCGAGCAGGACAAGGTGATGCACTCCCTGCTCGAGACGCCGGCCGGCTTCGTGCTGATGGCCTCGGATACACCCGCGGTCATGGAGTACCGGCCCCAGGCCGGAGTCTCGGTGACCGTGAACGGCGACGACGAACCGACCCTGCGCGGCTACTGGGACAAGCTGAGCGAAGGCGGAACCGTCGTGATGCCCTTCGAGGTCGCGCCCTGGGGAGACACCTTCGGCATGTGCGTCGACCGGTACGGAACCAGCTGGATGGTCAGCGCCTCACCGGGCTGAGCGGCCGGAGCGGCCCACCCAACGAGCGTTCTGTCGGCTCATTGTCCCGCACATAGCGGGCAAGAACGCCGACGGAACGCGCCGACGGACGCTCTAACGGAAAGATTTGGATGTCTGGCTGTTTCTGGATAGGCTGTAGGCGGTAGCTTCGACCGGAAGGGGAGATCTGGATGAATTCACGACTTCGCGAAATCGAACCTCTGGCGCCCGCCCGGGTGCCGTTAGGTCGAATGGTCTTCGGGCTCGCCGTGATGGTGGCGACCCTGCTTGCCGCACTCGGGCCGTCCCATGCGAGCGCGATCGGGTCGGGCTCGATCTCGGGCACCGTCACGGGCGGTGCCACGGAAGGACAACTCATTCTGGCTGGTCCGTGTGTGGCCGCGTACGACTCGTTCGGAACCCGGATCGACCAGGTGCGCGCCGGACCCGGTGGTCACTACATGATCGGCGACCTGGACACCGGCGAGTACCGGCTGGAGATCATCGACTGTGCCGCGAGGCTGGATCTGGCGAAAGTGGGTCTGGAACACTGCGTGGGCGCCGCCGCGGCCAACTGCCTCCTTCCGGGGCTGCCGAGCGAGTTCTACGACAACCGGAGAACTCTCGCGGAAGCCACCCCGGTCTCAGTCACCGATGGGGTGGCGACGACCGGAATCGACGCCAGGCTCGGTGTCGACGGCGGGATCTCGGGGACCGTGACCGACAGTTCGGGGGCGGGTTTGGGCGGCATCTGCGTCGAGGCCCACTACTCGGGCGGGTACCCCGCGGGCACGGTCGGCCACACTTCTTCCTCCGGCCAGTATCAGGTGAACGGGCTGGGAGCGGGCCCATACTGGCTGAAGTTCAGCGACTGCCTCGATCCCATCACGACCACCGAGTACCACGACAACCCGGTTTCCGTCATGGAAGACACCATCACCGAGGGTGTTGACGCCCAACTGGTGACGAAATCCGGGCCGCCCGATCCCACCGTATACAGGGCCGCGATCGGCGAGGTGAGCGTCAAGGGTCCCGCCAAGGTGAAGAAGGGCAGGCAGGTCACCTACAAGGTGAAGATCACGAACACGGGCAACATCGAGGCCACGGGTGTGACGGTGAAGGTCCGTGGCAGGGGAGTCAGTTTCGGCGCGCCCGTCAGGCCGATCGCGGCCGGCGCCTCGACGACCGTGAGCGCGAAACTGAAACCGAAGAAGCCGGGGAAGCTGAAACTGACCTTCAAGGTGACCTCCGCGAACGCGGGCGGAAAAAGCGTCGGGAGAGGCATCACCGTAAGTAAGCCGTACCGGCGCGGTATGGTGTGGCATTCGCAATCGACGTCGAGGGGATAGGGAGATCACTTGAGTACGACACGGACACACAGTTTTTCGGGCTTTCACGGGCTGCTGGTTCTGTTGGCTGCGGTTGTGACCATGCTCGCCCTTTCTCCGGCGCCCGCGGGCGCCTCCGGGACCGGCACCATCTCGGGAACGGTCACCGACACCGCGAACAATCCGGTGGCCGGTGTCTGTGTGGAGGCGTTCGCTTCGAACGACAATTCGAGCGGTGACGAAACCGACGCGAACGGCGAGTACTCGCTGGGATTCGTGGAATCAAGGGACTACAAGATTCTGTTTTCGCGCTGTACAGGTGACGCCAACGTCTTCGACGAGTGGTACAACGACAAGCCGACCCGCGAGGAAGCCACGCCGGTGGCGGGTACCGACGGTGCCGACACCTCGGGCATCGACGCTCAGCTGGCGATCGGCGGATCGATCTCGGGCACGGTCACGAACGGTGCCGGTGGATCCAAGAAGGGCACCTGCGTGACCGCGTACGGTGGCGCCCATGGGTGGGCCGGCGCGACCGAGACCGACGCCGACGGCAACTTCAAGGTGGGCGGACTTGAATCGGGCACCTACAAGCTCGGATTCGAGCGCTGCAATGACTTCGCCAACCTGGTCAGCGAGTACTACCCCGACAAGGCGAACCTCGACGAAGCGACGGCGATCTCGGTCACGGCTGGTGCGGACACCCCGGGCATCAACGCCGAGCTGGAACCGGGCGGGACGATCACCGGCATCTACTCGATCGAGTCACCTGTCGCTCCGGTCTTCTGCAACGGTTCGGCATCGCTCTATGACTCGAGCGGAAATCAGGTTCGTCACCGCAGCTACGGGCCCGGCACCGGGGTGCATGAGCGCTACCGGTTCGACCGGCTGAAGACCGGTGACTACCGGGTCGGATTCCAGTTCAACTGCATGGGGGAACTGGACTTCGGATTGACCTACGGCAGCACCGACTTCTACCGCGGGAAGGGAACCCTCGCGGCCGCCACCCCGGTACATGTGACCGGGGGCTCGGTCAGGACGGGCATCAACAGCCTGCAGAACGGCGGCGCCTCGATCTCCGGCACGGTTACCGACAGTTCGGGATCGCCCCTGAACAATATCTGTGTCGATTCGTATGACGACCAGGGCAACCTGGGGAACTTCGGACGGACCGGCCCCGATGGTGTCTACGTGATCGACCAGTTCACCGCCGGCGAGTACAGGCTGAAGTTCAGCGAATGTCTCAACCCGGATCCGACGTTGGTTCCGGAGTTCTACGACGACAAGGCGAGCCTCGCCGAGGCCGCACCGGTTTCGCTGACGGAGCTTCAGGACGTGTCGGGCATCGACGCGCAGCTGGCAACGGTCCCGGTTGATCCCGGGCAGCCCGGAGCCCGCAAGGCAAGCATCGGCAAGGTCAGCGTGAACGGCCCAGCCAAGGTCAAGAAGGGCAAGAAGGCCACCTACACCGTGAAGATCACCAATTCCGGCGACGCAAACGCCACCGGGGTGAAGATCGCGGTCAAGGGCAAGGGGGTCACCGCCAAGACCACGGTCGGAAAGATCCCAGCCGGCACCACCAAGACCATCAAAGTCAAACTGAAGCCGACAAAGAAGGGCAAAGCGAAGCTCACCTTCAAGGCAACCTCCTCAAACGCCGGCGCCAAAACCATCGAGCGCCGCATCACAGTCAGAAGGTAGTACCGGGGGAGGGACTCGAACTCCCGATACGGGGATTGTGATCGCGTCCCCGCGTTTCGGGCTAGTTCGGTGCGGTTTTGGGGTTTGGGGGTCGAGGCGGTGTCTCGATGGTTTCGTCGCGCTTTGGAGTTCGATGAGGCTCCGTGGGTTTCGCTGGCAGTTTGCTGGCGCGTACCTGCCAACCAAAGCGCGGAGGCTTGGCGTCCCGAGTCGATTAAGAGTGATCCGTGAATAGGCGAAAAGCGAGCTAGCCGATTCGATGCTGAACGGAACTAACTTCCAAGAGAGTCGCATCTACATCAAGCCGCTTTGTGGTCTTCGGAGAAGTCATCTGAACCACTTGGATAACTGCGGTGATGCGCTGTCGCCAGGCATTCAAACGCTGTATGTCTTCAAGCGCACTGTCGCTTAGGGAGCCTTCGATCTTCGAACCTTGCCCGATCGCATTTCTCCACTCTGCCCTTGAAGATTCGCTGAGTCCCTCTTCGGTCTTGATAAGCGCGAAAGCTCCCTTGGAATCTGCGAGCATGTCCAACAAGCCGGTCAGGTGGACGATTTTAGTTTCGAGCATCTGCTGCTTGCCCAAGATCTCCGAGTGAGAAAGGGCGCGCTGGGGGGAGATGCGAACTGGTTTGAGTGTGGGCGCCGTTGGAACAAAGAACTCCGCCTTGATTTCGCGCTCGCCCAACAAGGTGGTGAATCTGAGATATGCCTGTGTCACTGCCCCGCCCATATCAGCGGCGATAGTGGCAACGTTTTCGGCATCAGCAAGCGCGAGAGTATTCAGCGAGTCGAGAATCGGGTGGGAATCCCCTTGATCGATCAGCTTCGGATTGATCGGGTCAGATCTGAACTCGAGATCGACACTGTGAAGGTGTGCGACGCTGGACAAGAGCATGGGGGCAGTTTTGATTGCCGCATAGGCGTTTGAGCCTCGAGCGATCAACGAGCTATATAGCTGCGAGGACTTGCCGATTAGATTCCCCATCAGGGTGCCGTCGGTCATGCGTTTGCCGATCGGGTCTCCTGAGAGTCGTGACCCGATCGAGTACTGGATAGTCCCTTGGGCGTCCCCCCGCTCCGGGAAATCATCCCCCTGTTCGTCCTCGTTTGGGTCGATGCTCATGAGACGATCAGCGGCAACGCCAAGCCCAGCATAAGTTGAAGTCCCGAGATTGCGATCGCCGCGTAGGCCAAGAGCTGTGTCCTCTTGAATGACTTGGCCTTCTTGGAGTTCTCTTTGCGCCGTTTGACAACAATGTCGGTCATCTCTTGGAGCATGAACCGGCTTACCCGTTCATCGCCGTCTGCGGCAAAACTGAACAACCTGTCGTTCAGTACCTCGACCTTGAGAGCTGCTTGGTCCACTGGAGTCTGAACCCTGACGACCCGTACTAGGCAAGCCGCAACAGCTATGAGTCCGAGGACTCCCAGGGCGAGAGCGGTGACAGTCAGCCAAGCCGGGACCGGTTCCTCACTGCCCGTGAGGATGAATGTGATCGCTACCTGGCTAGCCGCGAAAAAGACCGTTGAGATCTGGGGAAGAGTTCGGGCCTTCGCATCCAGTACCTCAGAAATACGAAACGACTCTGCCATCTCAGCCCGAGTCACTTCGAGCAAGAGGGTCGTTTGCTTCGTTTCGACCGTTCCAGCGGACTCCGGATCGGGGGACTTTTCCTTCATCGTTGTCAGCGTACTGCCCATATCGGCTCTGCCTCCTCCCAGATAGTCATTCGTTGACCTGGGCCAATAGTACCCGCAGTCTTGGGAGAACCTAGTTCGTCGCTCACGGGATGTCCGACTCCTCAACGTGGGCCATACACCCGGTCCTCTGGGCTTCCGAAACAGCACCCGAGCAGTACTCCTCGACTGCGTCGCTGGCCGACTCCGCGGCTTCAATGTCGTCAGCCTCGAACTCGGTGGACTCGGTCCCGTCAAGCTTCGTAGGGGTCGAATCAAGGCTCTCCGACCCAGAGCAACCCACGGCCCCCAGGAGAAGCAGGAGTGATGCGGCTAAAGCGATGGTTTGCCGGCGCTTCACTGGCACAGTTCCAAGCCTCGATCCATCAGAGCGCCAATATTGATCTTCAGGCCGTACCCCAACGGATCTGGTTTCCAGATCGGATCTATGCCCGGATATCCCATGGTCTGCGCCGTGCCGTTCAGGCCATAGGTCGTCCCGTCTGGAGCTTCGAACAAGACACCCATACCGTCACATCCCAACGTCCCGTGATCGACCGTCAGCGGCCATTTCTTCCCGAGATCCGACTGAGAAATCGAACCTGAACTAGACGAATCCCTGCTAGACGATCCGGATCCTTCGCACCCGGCTAAGACTCCAACAGCGCAAACCACCAATACCAGTGCTCGCTTCAAACCATCTCCCTCGATCGCATCCTTGCTGCGAACAACCTAAACGATCACCCGACCAAAATGCGAAAACCGAAACTGCGCCTATGCGGGTGGTAGGAAACCTGAGCAGGAGACCCACGACGCGCGATGAAGGGGTGACCCCCGGGTCCGTTGCGCATCACAACTAGCCATGCGCCGGGTCCGTTTCGTATCCATACGCGGTACCCACCTAGTGTGAGAGACGAGAAACGGTGGCCAAGATGCGGGGCTATTCCGCTCTGTAGTTACCTTTCAGCAGGTACCGGGGGAGGGACTCGAACCCCCGACACGCGGATTATGATTCCGCTGCTCTAACCAGCTGAGCTACCCCGGCGGGGACGGTGAGTCTAGATGATCGTTGCCGGGTTCTGCCGTGTCGGTCTCGTGTGATTGGGGTTGTCGTACTTCCGGTGCGGACGGTGCCGTCAGGTGAGGTCACGGTGGCGGAACGCCGCCAGTCCGGCGGCGTTCAGACCGAGGCCGATCGCGGTCATCACGGCGAGTGGCACGGCGTCGAAGCTGGCCACCGGCAGGAGGGGTGTGTGGGTGAAAGGGGAGATCTCGACCAGCCATCCCGGTGCGTCGGTGGAGAGGGTGTCGGCGGTCCAGATGACTATCGCCAGGGTCAGGGCCAGCCAGGCCAGGTAGATCCGGTTCGGCAGCAGGCCGAAGACGAGGATGGTCAGGCCGCCCATCACCCACATCGCCGGCACGTTGGCGATCCCCGAGCCGATCAGGCTGAGGGTGCCGTCCCAATCGCCGGTCGAGAGGCCCAGGCCGATCGCGACCGAGAGTCCGCACAGGCCGAGCAGCAGCACGCTAGCGGCGAACGCGAGCAGGGCGTGGCTGCCCGCCCAGCGCCAGCGGCCGATCGCGGTCGCGAGGGTCTGCTCGGCGCGGCCCTCCTTCTCCTCGGAATGGGGACGGAGCGCGGCCGACACGGTGTAGCCGCTGCCGATCAGGGCGAAGATCAACAGCATGCTCGCGAGATAGGAGTCGACCAGGTTCGAGGTGCCGCCCTTGGTGAAGATCCGCTCGACCTCGGTCGAGGTTTTCAGCATCTGCTCGACACTGTCACCGACCGCCCCGATCGCGAGACCGCCCAGCACCATGCCGATCGTCCAGCCGGCGATCGTTCCCCGCTGCAGCCTGAAAGCGAAGCCGAACGGGGTCGTGAGCAGACTCGACGCGCGGGGCGGCCCCAGCCGCGGCGGCAGGATCCCCGCGCCGAGATCGCGCCGGACCAGCAGCGAGAACGCGAGCGGCACCAGTGCCACCGCCACCACCAGCGAGATCAGCAGCGGCCACCAGCGTCCGCCGGAGAAAGCATGGGCCAGCTCGGCCCAGCCCAGCGGCGAGAGCCAGGTCAGGTCGCCGTTGCCCAGGTCGCCGGTCGCCCTGACCACGAACGACGCCGCCAGCGCCGCCCCGATCAGCCCGTATGCCCCGCGTGACTGTCCGGAAAGCTGGACCGCGACACCCGAGACGCCGGTGAACACCAGGCCGGTCGCCGCTATCGACGCCGCGAGCAGCAACGACTGCCCGCTGTCCAGGCCGAACGAGATCAACACGCCGAAACAGGCCAGGCCGATCAGGAAGTTGGCCGCCGCGGTCACCGTCAGCGCAGCGGTCAATGGCGCGAACCGGCCGGTGGCGGTGGAGAGGATCAGCTCGGTCCGGCCGGTCTGCTCATCCGAGCGGGTGTGGCGGCCGACCAGGAACATGCTGATCAGCGCGGCGGTCACCTGCATGATCGTTCCGGTCCGCCAGGCGATCACCCCGCCGAGCGTCTCGAGGTTCCTGGTCGGCCCCAGCATCGCGACGACCGCCGGATTGCCGTTCATGCTCGCCGCGAGCTTCTTCAGGTCGGCGGCGGTGGGGTAGAGCGAATCGACGCTGGACACGTACATCAGCATCAGCGCCCCCGCCCCGAGAATGACCGAGGGCAGCAGAACCCGGTCCCGGCGCAGGATGAACCGGATCATCCTCCAGGTGCCGGTGAAACGGCTCATCGCCCGGCCGCTGCGGCCTCTGGGGTTCCGTAATGCCGCAGGAAGAGATCCTCCAGGGTGGGTGGCCGGCAGATCAGGCTCGCGATCCCGAACTCGCTCAGCCTGCTGATCGCGCCGTCGAGCCTGGCGGTATCGACGTCGAACCTGACCCGTTCACCCTCGACCCTCAGTCCGTGCACCCCCGGCAGATCGCCGATGCCGGTCACCGGCCGCTCGGTCACTACATCGATCGACGTTCTCGTGAGGTGGCGCATCTCGGAAAGGGTTCCCGTCTCGACCGTCCTGCCCTCGCGGATGATCGTCACCCGGTCGCAGAGCGACTCGACCTCGGCCAGGATGTGGCTGGAAAGCAGGACGGTGCGCCCGTCGCCCCGGATTTCGTTGACGCAGTTCTGGAAGATCGATTCCTTCAGCGGATCGAGGCCCGAGGTCGGCTCGTCGAAGATCAGCAGCTCGGCGTCCGAGGCCAGGGCCGCGACCAGGGCGACCTTCTGCCGGTTGCCCTTCGAGTAGGCGTTGCCCTTCTTCGTCGGGTCGAGCTCGAACCGTTCGCAGAGCTCATCCCGCCGCTCGGGCCTGATGCCCCCGCTCAGCGCGCTCAGGAGATCCATCGCCTCGCCGCCGGACAGGTTCGGCCAGAGGTTGACGTCCCCCGGCACGTACGCGATCCGCCGGTGGAGCGGCACCGCCTCCTTCCACGGGTCCCGGCCGAGCAGCGACGCCCGGCCGGAATCGGCGCGGATCAGTCCGAGCAGCACCCTGATCGTGGTCGACTTGCCCGAACCGTTCGGACCGAGGAAGCCATGGACCTCCCCGGTGGACACCTCCAGGTTCAAGCCGTCGAGCGCCCGGGTCGGGCCGAAAGTCTTGACGAGATCCGAAACTTCGATCGCGTTGTCCATGATCGTGAATATAGGTCCGGCTTCCTCCCCGGCGCCAGGATCGGGGACGATGGGCGAAAGCGTCCCGGGCTCAGCCCCGGCTGAGTTCCACCCGGTGGAACGGCGGTCTCAGCCGCTTCCGGAGTGTTTCGGCCGCCTCGTCATATCCGTCGCCCTCCCGGCTCACCAGGATCACCGTGGACGCGTCGAAGGTCGCGATCTGGTCCTCGACGGCCTGAACCAGATCCTCGTCGCCGACCCGCGCGCCCGCATCGAGTCCGGCCAGGGTAAGGGACGCGACCGAGATCACCAGGTCCCGCTGGGCCCGCCGGCGGGCCGCCCGGAAATCGGTGGCCCAGCGATCGAGGAAAGTGTTCACCGCCGGGGTCAGTAGCCGGATCTCGGTTTCCGGCCCGGAACCGTCGAGCTCGATCTGCTCGGCCACCGCCTCGATCGTCCTCGCGTCCTCGATCGGAAACGTGGTGACGATCAGCAGCCGGTGGACCGTCTCCGGATGCTGCGGCCGGCCGATCGGATCGCTGGGCATCGCCCTCAGCGCAACGACCACCAGTCCGACCAGGCAGAAGCCGGCGAGCATGATGCCGAAGCCCGGTCCGCCGAACGCGAAACCGATCGCGGCGGGCAGGATCAGCGCCAGCAGTATCAGCGGGGGCTGCCAGGACTTCATGGTTCCACCGTAGCGCCAAGCCCGCGCGGTCCTCTCGCTATGGTCATCGTTCGCCTACTCGAAGCGACAGGTGCCTGGAGGCCGATGAAAAAAACCATCACGACACGTACAGGACTCGCCCTTCTGCTGATCCCGGCGGCGGTCGCGCTCGGCGCATGCGGCGACGGCGAGGACTCGTCCCAGTCCGCCGGGCAGGCTGTCACCGACAAGGCCGCCGAGGCGAAGCGGCAGCTGGAACGGGGCGCCGAAGCGGCCTCCACCCGAGCGGCCGAGAAAGCGAAAGACGCCAAGGACGCCGCGGTGATGGCGATCGAGGAGAAGAAGGACGCGGTGAAGGCCGGCAGGCGGGCCGGCAAGCAGGCGGCAGAATCGAAGAAGCACTCGGTTCAGCAGGCATCCGAGCAGAACGCCGAGGCCGCGGTCGAGCAGGCCAAGAAGCTGAAAGAGAAGATCAGGCGGGAAAAGTAGGCCGGAGGGCGGCCGCGCCCGGAAAGCCGGGACGCGGCAGCCGGGTCATCGTCCGGTTCAGCTCGAGATCTCGTTGATCGCGAAGGTGTTGCCCTCCGGATCCATGAACCAGGCGACCCGCATGCCCTCGGCTGTGAAGATCCCCCTTTCGTCGGTGGCGGGACCGTCCGTGCCGTCGTAGCGGGCGAACTCGACACCCCGGGACTCGAGCTCGGACATTTCGGCCTCGAGGTCCGGGACCTCCCATCCGGCCAGGGTGTGGGTCGCCTTGCCGGCATGATCCGGGGAGACGTACACCATCAGCGTCGAGTCGCCGCCGCACTCATAGAGCGCCATCTCCTCCTCCCACGCTTCCCCGACCCGCAGACCGAGTTTCTTCTCATAGAACTCGCGGGCCGCCGTGAGGTCGGCGACGGCCACCGCCGGTCCGATTCTGTGATCACTGAGGCTCATTTGATTCCTCCATCTGGTTGAAATCGATTTACCCCTATGACCGACCGTAGCGCCTTGGGTAATCGGTCCCGTCCGCCTGCGATAGTTGGCGCATGAACGCAGACATGGGCAGTGATCTCAGCAAGGCCGTTTCCGCAGTCGTCCGGGACTGTCTCGGGGTCAAGCCGAACGAGGAGGTCCTGATCGTCTGCAACCCGGCCACGCTCGGACTCGGCGAGGCGATGCGGGCAGACGCCGAAACGATCGGCGCCGAGGCCGTGCTGGCGGTGATGAGTGAGCGTGCCTCCCACGCGGGCGAACCGCCCAGCACGATCGCCGACGCGATGGTCGCCGCGGATGTCCTGCTCGCGCCGACCGTGCAGTCGCTTTCGCACACCGCGGCCCGCAAGCGGGCCAGTGAATCGGGCACCCGCACCGCGACGCTTCCCGGGGCGACCGAGGAGATGCTGGCCCGGGTCATGTCGGACGACATGGACAACCTGCGCCGTCGCGGCGGCAAGGTGGCCGAGATCCTCGATCGCGGCACCACCGCCCGCATCACCTGCGATCACGGCAGCGATCTGACCCTCGGGCTTCAGGGCCGCAAGGCGATCCCGGACGCCGGCGAGCTGAGCCACACCGGAGCTTTCGGCAACCTGCCCTGCGGTGAGGGCTTCATCGCTCCCGCGACCGCCGAAGGGACGCTGGTCGTCGACGGATCGATCGCCGGGGTCGGTCTCGTCGCCGATCCGGTCAGGCTGACCATCGAGAACGGCCATCTGGTCGATGCGACCGGGCCCGAGGGAGCGAAGCTGATGGAACTGCTGACCGCGCACGGACCGGACGGCACCAACGTCGCCGAGCTCGGCATCGGCACCAACGAGAAGGCCATCCTGACCGGCAACATCCTCGAGGACGAAAAGATCTTCGGCACCGCCCACGTCGCCTTCGGGGCCTCGGCGGCGATCGGCGGCAACATCCAGGTGCCGGTCCATCTCGACGTGGTTTCGCTTCGCCCCGAGGTCACCGTGGACGGCACGCCGATCGTGCTGGAAGGCAAGCTGCTGGTTTGACTCTGCTGGCCGTTCCCAACGTCTCCGAGGGCCGTGACTTCGCGGCTCTCGACCGTCTGCAGGAGTCGCTCGGCGACGAGGTACTCCTGCTCGACCGGCACACCGACGTCGATCATCATCGCGCCGTCTTCACGATCGCCGGTCCGCAGGCCGATCTCGAGAAGGCGCTGGCCGGGCTGGCCGAGGCGGTGACCCGGGAGATCGACATGAGCGCCTGGGAGGGCATTCATCCCGCGATCGGATCACTCGACGTCTGCCCGGTCGTGTGGACCGCCGAGGCCGACCGCGAACGGGCGGCCGAATCGGCGCTGAGGATCGCCGAGCGGATCGCGACCATGGGGATCCCGGTCTTCCTCTACGGGGACCTGGCCGCATCCGAGGAGCGGCGGGAACGGGCCTTCTTCCGGGACGGCGGGCTCGACGGGCTGTGGCGGCGCATGACCTCCGGGGAGCTGGAGGCCGACTTCGGCCCCGGCCACCCGCACGCGACCGCCGGCGGCTGGCTGGTCACGGCACGGCCGCCGCTTGCCGCCTTCAACATCGAGCTCGAAACCGACGATCTCGCCATCGCCAAGGAGATCGCGGCGGAGATCAGGGAATCCGGGGGAGGGCTGCCCGGTGTCCGGGCGATCGGGCTCATGCTCTCGACCGGCAGGGCGCAGGTCTCGATGAACGTGCACGACCCGGTCGGACTGCCGCTGGTCCGGGTGGTCGAAGCCGTCAGGGAGGGCGCGGCCAGGCGCGGCACGGCGCCGGCCGAAGCCGAGCTGATCGGCCTGATTCCCGAGGCGGCACTGGCCGGGTATCCGGCGGACGTTCCGATCCGCGACTTCGACCCGGCCTTCCACGTGATCGAGCGCCGCGTGGGAATATTCACCGACAGTTGACTCTGACGTCAGGAAGACCAAAAAGGGGGAACCGAGGTTGAACGATCGCCGCTATCAGGTGTTTGTCAGCAGCACGTTTCTGGATCTGAAAGAGGAACGTGCGGCGGTGGTTTCGGCGCTGTTGCAGATGAACGCGTTTCCGGCGGGCATGGAGATGTTTCCGGCGGCCGACGAAGACGCGTGGACGCTGATCAAGAGGGTGATCCTGAATTCGGACTACTATCTGCTGGTGATCGGGGGCAGGTACGGGTCGGTGGACCCTTCTACCGAGCTCAGCTTCACCGAGATGGAGTTCGACTACGCCGTTCAGGAGAAGATTCCCGTGATGGCTTTCCTCCACAAGGATCCTGACGCGATCGTGCTCGGCAAGTCGGAGAAAGACAAGGAGACCCGGGAGAAGCTGGAGGCGTTCCGGGCCAAGGTGAAGGCCCGCAAGCACGTGAAGTTCTGGGAGGGAGCCGACAGCCTCGAGGGTCAGGTCGCATTGAGTTTCCAGCACTTCCGGCAGACCTATCCGGCGGTCGGCTGGATACGCGGCGACGAGCAGACCTCGACCGAATCTCTCGGTGAGCTGAACGATCTGCGCAAGCGCCTCGAGGAGGCCGAAGCCCAGCTTTCCGCCAGGCAGACCGGTCCTCCTCCCGGAGCCGAGAAGTTCGCCCAGGGCGAGGATCTGATTGATCTCGTCCCCGTGGTCAAGGTGAGAGCGCAAATGGACACGATTTTCGAGACCCCCACCACATTTTCGAGTCTTCTCGAAGAGGATCTGACCTGGGACGATCTGTTCTCGGCAATCGGGCCGGAGCTGCTCAACGAGGCCAAGGAAGAGCAGCTCCAGGATCGGCTCGACCAGTGGTTCCTCGACAAGTTCCGCAGCCGCGAGGTCGCCGAAATCCGGCGCGCCGCCACCGGGGAGGGGCGAACCGTCAAGTCGATCACCGGCGTCACGATCAAACTGAGCGACGACGATTTCGGCACGATGATCGTGCAGATGAGGGCGCTGGGCCTGGTCGAGCGAAGCGACAAGGCGAGGAGCGTCAGGGACACGGCCTCCTACTGGACGCTGACCCCGTTCGGAGATCAGCATCTGACGGAACTCCGTGCGATCCGCCGCAAGACCGCCGATCCCCCGGAAGGTGAAGACCGGGCCGAATGAGTCCTCAATTCGTCACATAGCCGCCGATCGCTAGATTTCCTTTCGTGGCTCAGACGAAGAAGAAGCGCAATCGCAAGCGGCGTGGCACCCAGGCCGGCAACATCGATACCCGCAAGAAGGCCCGGCCCCGCAATCGCCAGGAGGCCAGGAACCAGGCGAGGTCCGGCAGTGCCAGGAGCCGTGGCGCCACCCGCGTCGACTCACCGCCGACCTGGCGGGGCGCGACGATCCGCGGCGTGATCGCGTCGGTGGTCTTCGTGGTGCTTCTGATCGTGATCTTCGGCCGCTCGATCGGCCAGGCCCTGCCGATCGGAATCCTGATGCTCGTCTTCTACATCCCGGCCGGCTTCTACATGGATCAGACCATGTGGCGGCGCCGCGAGCGGGCCCGTATCCGCGCCGCCGGAAAGCAGTAGGCGTGGCCGACCTCCAGGTACTCGGCACGACGGTCGGCGCTGTATCCGAGAACTCGTATCTCCTCTGGAACGAGGGCAGCGACAAGGCCGTGATGGTCGATCCCGGCGACGAGGCGGAACGCCTGATGGCCCCCTTGAAGGAGCGGGGGCTGGAGCTGGAGGCGATCCTGCTCACCCATTGTCACTTCGACCACATCGGGGCGGTCGCGCCGATCGCGGCGGCGACCGGCGCCCCCGTGCATTGTCCCGAGCTGGAGGTCCAGATCCTCGCCGACATCATGGCCTACGTGCCCTGGCCCGGAATCGGCCCGTTCGAATCCTACGAGGCGGATTTCACCGTGGCCGGAGGAGAGAAGCTCTCGATCGCCGGCATCGATTTCGACGTGCTCTTCACTCCCGGCCACAGTCCCGGCCACGTCACCTACTCGGTGCCCTCCGACCGGGCCCTGTTCTCCGGCGACGTGCTCTTCCAGAACTCGGTCGGCCGGGTCGATCTTCCCGGGGGCGACTGGGACACGCTGCTCGCCTCGATCGCGACCCTGATCGAGACCCTTCCCCCGGAGACCCACGTCTTCCCCGGACACATGGGCGTGACCACGCTCGCGTCCGAGATGGCCACCAATCCGTTCCTCGCCGAGATGCCGGGCTGAACATGGCACCCAAGTTCAAAGCACCCCGCGGCACCTTCGACGTGCTTCCCGAGCAGGCCGCGCAGCGCGAGCGGCTGATCCGGGCCGCCCGTGAGATCTTCGGCCGCTCCGGATACCGCGGCATCATCACCCCGAACTTCGAGGACACGGCCCTGTTCGAGCGGGGGGTGGGCAAATCGACCGACATCGTGCGCAAGGAGATGTTCACCTTCGAGGACAAGGGCGGCCGCAGCCTGACCCTGCGTCCCGAAGGGACCGCGTCGATCTGCCGGGCCTACGTCGAACACGGCATGCACAAGCTGCCGCAGCCGGTGAAGCTCGCCTACCAGGGACCGTTCTTCCGCCACGAACGGCCCCAGGCCGGGCGCTACCGCCAGTTCAACCAGATCGGCGCCGAGGCGATCGGCTCCGACTCACCGCTGGCCGACGTCGAGGTGATCACCCTGCTCAGCGACCTGGTCGAGGAGATGGGCGTTCCCGGGGTCGAGCTCCGGATCGGCAGCCTCGGCTCGCTCGAGGCCAGGGCCGCCTACCTGGAGGAACTGAAGTCCCACCTCCGGTCACGTTCCGAGGAACTCTCCGACGACGTCCGCGAACGGATCGAGATCAACCCGCTGCGTGCCTTCGACTCGGACCATCCAGGGACCAAGGGGGTGATGGCCGACGCGCCGCACCTGCTCGACCATCTCGACGAGGCCGACACCGAGCATTTCGCCGAGGTCAAGCAGCTGCTGGGTGCCGCTTCGGTCGAGTACGTGATCGACCCGACCCTGGTGCGGGGTCTCGACTACTACACCCGCACGATCTTCTCCTTCGTCTGCGATCAGCTCGGTTCCCAGTCCGAGATCGGCGGCGGCGGGCGCTACGACGGCCTGATCGCCCAGCTCGGCGGTCCCGACACCCCGGCGGTCGGCTGGGCGGCCGGGATCGAGCGGATCCTGCTGGCCCTGGACGAACCGGTCGATGTTCCGGGGGCGGATCTCTTCATCGCGGTCGAAGCACCCGATCAGCGGGCCCGCGCGGTCGCTCTCGCCTCGGAGCTCCGGCATCACGGCATCGCGGTCGAGATCGATCTGGCCGGACGCAGCATGAAGGGCCAGCTGAAGCACGCCGACCGCCTCAACGTGAACTACACGCTGACCCTGAAGGAAGGCGGCGAGGCCCGGCTGCGCACCATGGCGACCAACGATCTGCGTGACGTCCAGCCCTCCGAGGTCCTGAAGCTCATCCGGCCCTGAGGGCCATCCCCAAGCCTCGCCGGGCCGAGACCGGCTTGACCGGGCCGGATCCCGCGCGTACGCTCGTGTCACGGGAACATTCAGAAAGGTTTGGGGACCATGAAGAGATTTCTTGTCTTGGCGATGGCATTGGCAGCGACGTTCACGGCAGCCTCGTCCGCGAGCGCGGCGACGATCGATGTCACCACGACCGAAGACCTGTACGGCGGATCGAACACGACCTGTTCGCTGCGTGAGGCGATCACCTCGGCTTCGACCAACTCGGGCTTCGACGGCTGCTCGTCCGGATCGGGGGCCGACGAGATCGTGCTGCCCGCCGGCGAGTACAAGATCACGATCGCCGGAGCGGGTGAGAACAACAACACCACCGGCGATTTCGACATCGCCGGGGCTGACGCGCTCACCATCCGTCCGGCCGCGGGGGCCAAGGTCGTGGTCAACGGCAACGGGATCGACCGGATCTACGACCAGCAGAGCAGCGGTTCGCTCGCGATCCTCAACCAGAACATCGTCGGCGGCGTGCTGAGCGGGGTCGGTGAGGACGGTGCGGGCATCGCCAACACGACGGGATCGCTGACCGTCGACGGGGTGACCATCAACGGCAACTCCACCAAGTACCAGGGCGGCGCGATCGCGGTCTACAGCGCACTCAGCGCGGTCAACAGCACCTTCTCCGGCAACGCCGCCAACGGCAACGGGGGCGCCCTCTGGATTCCCGGCGGGGCCACGGCCTCGGTCAAGAGCTCGACCATCACCAAGAACACCGCCGATGCCGACGGGGACGGCAACGGCTACGGCGGCGGGTTCGCCGACGGCGGCGCCTCCAACATCGGATTCGTCAACGTGATCAACGCCGCCAACCAGGACAACTCGGCCGCGCCGATCAACGGTCCGGACTGCTACAGCGGCCCGTTCTTCTTCCCGCGCTACGTGCTCACCACCCAGGCACTCGGGGCGGGCAACTGCCTGGTCGGCTTCAACCCCGGAACCAACAAGGTCGTGGCCGACGCCCTGCTCGGTCCGCTCAAGGACAACGGCGGGCAGACCCCGACCCACGCCCTGCTCACCGGCAGCCCGGCGATCGGGGCCGGCGGCGCCGCCGCACCGGATCTCTGCCCGGCCAAGGATCAGACCGGGAGGGACCGTCCCGCCGGTGCCTGCGACATCGGTGCGGTCCAGTACGTCGAACCGACCCCGCCCGGGACGGTCTCGGTGAAGATCGTGCGGATCAAGCCGAAGCCGCTGAAGCTGAAACGCGGCAAGAAGGCGAAGGCGGTCTCGGTGACCGTGAAGACGACCGGCGCGGCGGGCGCGCTCGACGTGAAGCTCTGCCTGAAGAAGCCGGCGAAGGCCGTGAAGAAGGCACTGAAGATCAAGGGCAAGCTGTGCCGCAAGGTCGGCACCCTGGTCGGCGCCAAGACCGTCAAGTTCAAGATCGCGGCCAAGAAGAAAGCCAAGAAGAAGACCTTCAAGCTGAAGGCCGTGCTGAGCGCCACCGACGCGGCGAGCAGGACCGGGGTCGTCAAGGTGAAGGTCAAGTAGGCGCGAGCCGGAGCCCGAATCGATTTCCTGAAAGTATGGGGCGTCCATGACCTTGGACGCCCCAGCTCTCAGCCCGAACTCGTACCGCGACACCTGGAGCGGCCAGGTCCTCGGTGACCTGGTCGGGAAAGAGGTCAGGCTCGCCGGGTGGGTCCACCGCCGCCGGGACCACGGCGGCCTGATCTTCATCGATCTGCGCGACCGCACGGGCATCGTGCAGCTCGTTTTTCATCCCGAAGAGGGCGGAGAGACCGGAGCCGCGCTCGACGTCGCCCACAAGCTGCGCTCGGAGTTCGTCGTATCGGTCACCGGCCGGGTCGTCAACCGCGACCCCGAGACCGTGAACCCGGAGCTGCCCACCGGTGAGTTCGAGATTCACGTCGACGCGGTCGAGGTGCTGGCCGAATCGCAGACGCCTCCCTTCGCGATCGAGGGCTTCCAGGGCGAGGTCGGTGAGGAGGCCCGCCTCCGCCACCGCTACCTGGATCTGCGGCGCGAGCAGATGCAGAAGGCGATCAAGCTCCGCCACAAGCTGACGACTTCGATGCGGACCTTCCTCGACGGTGAGGGCTTCCTCGAGATCGAGACCCCGATCCTCACCAACTCGACCCCCGAAGGCGCCCGCGACTTCCTCGTACCGAGCCGTCTCCAGCGGAACTCGTTCTACGCCCTGCCGCAGTCCCCGCAGCTCTTCAAGCAGCTGCTGATGGTCTCCGGGTTCGAGCGGTACTTCCAGATCGCCCGCTGCTTCCGCGACGAGGACCTGCGCGCTGATCGCCAGCCGGACTTCACCCAGCTCGATATCGAGATGTCGTTCGTCGACGGCGAGGACGTGATCGCCCTGAACGAGCGCCTGATCGTCCACCTGCTCGGCGAACAGGGGATCGCGGTCGAGGCTCCCTTCCAGAGGATGTGTTACGACGAGGCGATCGGCCGTTTCGGCTCCGACAAGCCCGATCTGCGCTACGGCTACGAGATCGTCGACCTGACCGAGACCCTGCGCGGCACCGAGTTCAAGGCATTCGGCGGAGTGATCGAGTCCGGCGGGGCGGTGCGTGGCATCAACTTCGGGCAGCGCGAGCTCTCGCGCGCCCAGCTCGACGGACTGATCGAAGACGCCAAGGAGCTCGGCGCGAAGGGCCTCGTCTGGGCCTTCCGCGAGGGCGACGGCTGGCGCGCCCCGATCGCCAAGTTCCTCTCGGCCGAGGAGCTGTCCGGCCTGAACTACGCGATGGACGCCGAGGAGGGCGACCTGATGCTGGTCGCCGCCGACGCTCCGGCCAAGGTGGCGAGCATTCTCGGTGGGCTGCGCACCAGGCTCGCCGAACGCTGGGATCTCATTCCCGAGGACGCCGGCACCAACCTCTGCTGGATCGTCGATTGGCCGATGTTCGAGTTCAACGAGGACGAGGACCGCTGGGATGCTCTCCATCACCCGTTCACCGCGCCCAAGGGCGAGTTCGATCCGGAGAACCCCGGTGAGGCCCGTGCCCAGGCATACGATCTGGTCTGGAACGGCGTCGAGATCGGCGGCGGTTCGATCCGTATCCACGATCCGGAGGTCCAGTCACAGGTGTTCGCCGCACTCGGCATCACCGCGGAGGAGGCATCCGAGCGGTTCGGCTTCCTGCTGGAGGCGCTGCGGTTCGGGGCCCCGCCGCACGGCGGAATCGCCTACGGGGTCGACCGTTTCGCGGCTCTGCTCGCCGGCGTCGACTCGATCCGCGACGTGATCGCCTTCCCCAAGACCGCTTCCGGAGGCGATCCGCTCACCGGCGCGCCATCGCCGGTCAGTGAGATCCAGCTCCGCGACGTCGGCATCCAGCTGCGCAAGCCGCCAAAGCCGGCCTCGGCCTGAACGATGAGCCTCTTCGACCGGTTCAAGCAGAAGGTTGCTTCGATCGGGGACGGATCCGGACGGATCCATATCGGGGACCCGCGATTCGACGACTGGGAGGTCGTGCACGAGTTCGAGGATCTGGAGACCGGGCTCGCCTGGCGAGATGTGCTGCGCGAGCACGGAATCGAGGCCGAGCTGACCTCCGACTGGGAGCTCGATCGCTTCAACCGCGGTGACATCAATCTCCAGGTTCCGCCCGGCCGCTGGTCCGAGGCCGAAGAGCTCGTTTCGGGCCTCGACCTGGACTGATTTCGGCCCGCGGCGCCGCGCCGAAATTCACTCTCGAAGGCTGCATCGCGTGGTGGAAGGCCGGAGCAGCTGATCTTTAAGTACGCGGGCCGCAACAGTGGTAGGTTGCCGTGAAGGCCCGAACCCGTTCGTGAGCCGTCTCATAAATTGACCCAACATCATCGGCACGGGAGCCGATCTCTCCAGGTCCCCCGCGGGATAGGAGGTAGGCACCCACCTGTAAATACAGGGATCAATGCCAGAGACGGTAACGGCGGGTTGGGGCCTTTTTTATCGCGCTACCACGGGGGTTGAGATGGATCAGGGAATGTCTCGTACGTCGGCTTCACGCATCGCCTTGTTCGCGGCCGGGATCGCCGCCGTGGTGCTCGCGTCGGCTCTGCTGTCGGCGCCGGCTTCGGCGGACACGCAGCGCTTCTACGATTTCTGGAACGGCCAGGCGAGCGACAAGCCCGGCGTCGCGGTCGACCGGCACGGAGACGTCTATGTCGCGAACTCGTTCGGAAGCGAAGCGGTGACCCAGTTCAGTGCCGATGGCGAGTACATCCAGTCCTTCAGTCCCGTATCCGTCATCTCCGGGAACCGGGACGTCGAGGTGGACCGCCTCGGATTCGTCTACCTGCTGAACGTCGCCGACAGCAACGTGACGAGGTACGGCCCGAACGGCGGAGCCCCCATCCAGTTCGGTTCGTCGGGCATCGGCCAGGGTCAGTTCATGAACCCTTCGGCCCTGGGCATGGGTGCTGACGGATCGGTCTATGTGGCGCAAGTCAACGGCCGCGTCCAGCAGTTCAACGGCTCCGGCGTGTACCAGGACGAGATCGATGCCGGCGTGCCCGGCTCGGGAGTGAGCGGTCTCGACGTCGGTCCCGACGGCAGCGTCTATGTCCTGGACACCGCTCTCGACGAGGTCAGGGTCTACAGCCCGGCAGGAGTCCTGCTCGACAAGGTCGGCGAGGCCGGTTCCGGGGCCGGAGACATCCTCGACGCCAACGACGTCGATTTCGGTGACGGGCGGATCTACGTGCCCGATCTGGGCAACGACACGGTGAAGATCTTCGAGGCCGACGGCACCTACGTCGACTCGTTCGGCGGCACCGGCACCGGTCCGGGTCAGCTGGAGACCCCGTACGGGATCACCGCCGATCGTGCCGGCAACGTCTGGGTCACGAACCTCGGCGGCCGCATCTCGCTGTTCGCCTACGCCCCCAGGGTGATCGGCGGGCAGTCACGGAACCTCGGCACGGCCTACGTCGGCGACGATCCCGCCGATTCCCTGGTCTACCTCCAGAACGACAACTACGTGCTGCCGATGTACGTCGGTTCGTCCTCCCTGGCGAGCGGCACCCAGTTCTCGATTCCCGCCGCCAACGACGAATGCTCGAACGTGATCCTGCTTCCGGGTCATGTCTGCGGAGTCGGTGTCCGCTTCGATCCGCTCTCGGTCGGTCTGAAGACCGACATCCTGAATCTCGACGGCGGCTGGCGCCATGTCGCCCTGAGGGGAACCGGGGCCAGCGCGCCGACCGGACCCACAGGTGCCACCGGGGGGACCGGGCCATCGGGCCCGACCGGCTCCACGGGAGCCACGGGTTCGACCGGATCGACGGGTGCCACGGGCTCGACCGGCGGCACCGGTCCGACCGGCGGCACGGGGCCGACCGGCCCGATCGGGCCCAGCGGTGGCACCGGGACCACCGGATCCACCGGGGGGACCGGTGCGACCGGATCGACGGGCGGAAGCGGTCCGACCGGCCCGACAGGTCCGCAGGGACCTTCCGGAAACAAGGGCCAGGCGCAGGTCAGCAAACTCAGCTCCAAGACCGTGCGCATCAAGGGATTCACCACGGACGTCGCTCAGGTCAAGTGCCTGAGCGTGCCCTGCGAGATCCTCAACCGCAAGGCCACCGTCACGATCCGGGGCAGCGCGAAGATCCGGGTGCCGCTGGTCGGACCGCAGAAGATCGCCGCCGGCAAGACGGTCAGGTACGGCATCCAGCTGACCGCCAAGCTGCGCAACCGGCTGCTGAAGGGCAAGAAGTCCGGGCAGGCGATCGTCTATCTCTCCGCCGGAGCCGACGGGGGAAACTGGACCAAGCGAAACATGAGAATAGGCCTGATGCGCTGAGGCGACTCAGGGCCCTCCACCGAGGTTTCTGTCGCATGATCCACCCGCCATGCGCTGGTCGATCGTGCGACAGAAGCCCTTGCGCGATGGTTCAGGCCGTCGCCACTCCGGCTGTGCCGAAGTCGTAGTCCACGCCGGTCAGCCTCACCGATTCATCCCAGAGGCGGTCGGCGATCTCGGCGTTGTGGGCGACCCTGCGCGGGGCGACGATCGTCGGTGAGCCCTTCACCTCACCGAGGCCGTCGGGACCGATGTAGCTGCCTCCCGGCAGTGCCTCCAGGGTGGCCGCATAGAGGGTCGGCAGGGCACCGTGCTCGGAGTCCTGTGCTATCAGCAGGTCGGACGCCATCAGGAAGGGCTTGGAGATCTTGCTGAAGAGGCTCGAGCCCAGGTCGTTGCCGGCGGCGGTCAGGTTGGTCTTGGCGACCCCGGGATGCGCGGCCATCGACTTCATGTTCAGCCCGGCCTCGGCGATCCGCGTCTGCAGGTCGAGGGCGAAGATCAGATTGGCCAGCTTCGATTGTCCGTAGGCACTCCAGCGCCGATAGCTCTTTTCGCTCTGGAGATCGTCGAAATTGATCTTGCCCATCTTGTGGGCGTTGCTGGAGACCGTGACCACCCGGCCGGCGGGAGCCCGCTTCAGCTGCTCGAAGAGCAGGCCGGTGAGCGCGAAATGTCCGAGATGATTGGTCCCTAGCTGAAGCTCGAAGCCGTCCGCGGTCTCGTGGCGGGGCGGGGCCATCACGCCGGCGTTGTTGATCAGCAGGTCGAGCGAATCGTGATCGGCCCTGATCGAATCGGCGAACTCCCGGACCGAGCCGAGGTCGGCCAGGTCCAAGGCCCGCACGTCGAGCACCGCCTCGTTGCCGTTCGGGGCGAGCGCGACCCGGATCCTGTCGGCGGCCTCTTCGCCCTTGCGGACGTCGCGGCAGGCGATCACGACCGCGGCCCCGTGCGCGGCCAGCTCGCGGGCCGTGACCAGGCCGATGCCGCTGTTGGCTCCGGTGACGATCGCCGTCTTCCCGGATTGGTCGGTCATGTCCTTCGCGCTCCAGCCCTTGCCCTTGCTCATGCCGATCAGGCTACCCCTTTACTCTTCATCCGATGCGGTCTCTGCTCCAGGAATACGTCGAAGACGACTCTCACCTCGGCCCCGCGGCCGAGGGCTCGTTCACCGGTGCGGCCGGTGGCGCCGCCTGCGGTGACCTCGCCCGGCTGTCGCCAGTGATCGCGGACGGCAGGATCGAATCGATCACCTTCGACTCCGAAGGCTGTGCCGCGACCCGGGCCGCCTGCGCCTGTGTCTGCGAGATGGCCGAGGGCCGGACCGTGCTGGACGCGGCCCGGATCGGACCGGACGACATCGAGCGCGAACTCGGCGGCCTCAGCCCGGTTCGAAAGCATGCCGTGATCCTCACCGCCGACGCGCTCCACCGCGCGCTCTCCGCGGCCGCCTCCTCCGGCATGGAGCTGGCCGACGCCGACCCCAACCGGGTTCTGGTCGCGGTCTCGGGCGGGGTGGACAGTGCGGTCGCCGCTCTGCGTGAGCGTGAGCGCGGCGCCGACGTGGTCGCGGTCACGGTCAAGCTCTGGGCCGATCCCGACACCGACGGCACCAAGGCCTGCTGCTCTCCCGAGGCGGTGCTGGGGGCCCGGGCGGTCACCCACTCGCTCGGCATCCCGCACTTCACCCTCGACCTCGAGAACCAGTTCCGCGAGCGGGTCGTCGGAGAGTTCGTCAAGGGCTACGGCGAAGGCCGGACCCCGAACCCCTGCGTGCTCTGCAACGGCGAGGTGCGGATCGCGGCGATGGTCGATCTGGCGGACCGGCTGGGGGCGACCCACCTCGTGACCGGGCACTACGCCCGGATCGTCGACGACGGCGACGGCGCGCTGCTGGCGGCCGGATACGACTCGAGCAAGGACCAGAGCTACATGCTGGCGGCGCTGCCCCCGGAAGTGATCGGCCGCCTCAGGTTTCCCCTGGCCGAGATCGAGAAGACCGAGGTCCGCCGGATCGCCGAAGAGAACTCGCTCTCGGTCGCGAAGAAGCCCGAGAGCCAGGATCTCTGCTTCCTCGCCGGGCAGGACAAGCGGGACTTCCTGCGGCGCCACGGTGGCCTCGAGGACCGGGGTGGAGCCGTTCTCGACAGCTCCGGGCGCGAGCTCGGAACGCATGGGGGACATCACAACTTCACGGTGGGCCAGCGAAGGGGACTCGGGGTCGCCGCTGGCCATCCGCTGTTCGTGATCGGCACCGACGCGGCGAACAACACGGTCACGGTCGGCTCACGCGAGGAGCTGACCGTGGAGCGGGTCTCGCTCCGGAACGCGGTGATGCACCGGGACGGCTCGGTGGTGGACAGGGTTCGCCTCAGATACCACTCGGACACCGTTCCGGCCACGCTCGCGGCGGGTGCCGGGAGACACTCGAGTCTCGAGCTCGAACTGGGCGAACCGTTCGATCGTCCCGCGCCCGGCCAGGCGGCGGTGCTGATGAGCGGTGACACGGTGGTTGGTCACGCAACCATCACCCGTCCCTCACACAACGCTGACAAGTAGGGTCTGCCGACCATGAAGTCCGCCGACATCCGCGAAACCTACCTTGCCTTTTTCGAAGAACACGGCCACCGCCGGGTCGCATCCGGTTCGCTGATCCCGCCGCCGGACGACACCTCGACCCTGCTGACGGTCGCCGGCATGCAGCCCTTCAAGCCGTACTTCCTCGGGCGCGAAACGCCCCCGGCGACCCGGCTCACCACCAGTCAGACCTGCTTCCGCACCCCGGACATCGAAGAGGTCGGCAAGACCCTTCGGCACCTGACCTTCTTCGAGATGCTGGGCAACTTCAGCTTCGGCGACTACTTCAAAGAGGAAGCGATCCCGTTCGGATGGGAGCTTTCGCTCAACGGCTTCGGCTTCGACCCCGAGAAGATCTGGATCACCGTCTTCGGCGGCGACGAGGAACTGGGCCTCGGCCCGGACGAGGAATCGATCGAGATCTGGAAGGGCCTCGGCGTTCCCGACGAACGCATCGTCAAGCTGCCGCGCTCCGAGAACTTCTGGCAGGCCGGACCGACCGGCCCCTGCGGCCCCTGCTCCGAGATGTACTTCGACCGCGGGGTCGAGTTCGGCTCCGAGGACGACCTCCCCGGAGACGACAGTGACCGCTTCCTGGAATATTGGAACCACGTCTTCATGTCCTACAACCAGGACGAGAACGGCAACCTCACCCCGCTTCCGAACCGCAACATCGACACCGGCATGGGCCTGGAACGCCTCGCGGCGATCCTGCAGGACGTGCCCTCGGTCTACGAGACCGACCTATTCCAGCCGCTGATCAAGCTGGCCGAACGGCGCAGCGGCCTGAAATACGGCGACGGCGAGTCCGTGACCCGCGCGATGCGGATCGTCGCCGACCACGCCCGTGGCATGAGCTTCCTGATCGCCGCCGGGGTCGTGCCCTCGAACGAGGACCGCGGCTACGTGTTGCGCCGGGTCATGCGGCGCGCCATCCACCAGGGCCGCACCCTCGGATTCGAGGGCAATTGGCTTCAGGAGTTCACCGACCTGACGGTCGAAATGATGGGTGACGCACATCCGCAGCTGGCCGCCGAGAAGGAACGGATCGACCGTTGGGTACGGGCCGAGGAGGAGAGCTTCGGCCGGACCCTGGATCGCGGCACCGCACTGCTCGACCAGCTGGTCGAAAAGGCGCTCGCCGAGAAGCAGGCCTGGATCTCCGCCGCCGACGCCTTCCAGCTCCACGACACTTTCGGCTTTCCCTACGACCTGACCAAGGAGATGGTCGCCGAGCGCGGCCTCGAGGTCGACGATCAGGGCTTCGAGGAGCTGATGGAAGAGCAGCGCCAGCGGGCCCGCAGCGGCGCCGGTGGTGGCGGCAAGGGCGAACGCCACGAACGCATCCTCGACTTCGCCAAGGACACACCCGCCTCCGAGTTCGTCGGATTCGAGTATCTGCGCTCCGAGACCGGGGTGGGTGCGCTCAGCCTCCGGGACGGCACCGCTCTCGCCAAGATCGAGGAGAGCCCCTTCTACGCCGAGGGCGGCGGCCAGGTCGCCGACAGCGGCCGGCTGCGCTGGGAGGGCGGCGAGGCTGAGGTGACCGACGTGATCCGGGTCGGCGACGACCAGGTGCTGGAACTGAAGGCCGAGAACGGCGACCTTCCCGCGGTCGGCGCGACGATCGAGGCCCTGGTCGACCGTGAGGCCCGTTTCCGCACGATGAGGAACCACACCGCGACCCACCTGCTCCACGCGGCACTTCGCGAACGGCTCGGCACCCACGTTCACCAGGCCGGATCGGCGGTCCGCCCGGACAAGCTGCGTTTCGACTTCAGCCACGGCGAGCCCCTCTCGCCCGAAGACATCGCCTTCGTCGAGGACCGGGTCAACGGCTGGATCAAGGACGGCGACGCGGTTCGCTGGATGACCATGGAGAAGGACGAGGCCGTGAAGCTGGGGGCGATGGCGCTCTTCGGCGAGAAGTACGGCGACTGGGTGCGGGTCGTCGAGGTCGAGAACGTCTCCCGCGAACTCTGTGGCGGCACCCACGTTTCGAACACCGCCGAGATCGGCATCTTCAAGATCACCGGAGAATCATCGAGCGCCGCGAACGTGCGCCGGATCGAAGCGATCACCGGCCCCGACGCGATCGACTGGTTCCGCGAACGCGCGGCCGAGCTGACCGAGGTCGGCGAGCTGCTGGGCGAACGGCGCGACCCGGTCGGTGCCGCCCGCCGGGCCTCGGAGAAACTCGCCGAGGCGAACCGTGGAGCCAAGCAGGCCGAACAGAAGCAGCTGGGATCCGCCGCCAAGGACCTTGCCGAGAAGGTCGAGCCGGTCGGTCCGCTGCGGGCCGTGATCGCCACCGTGCCGGTCGCCAACCCGAAGCAGATCCTTTCGATCGCGAAATCGATCCAGGCCGAGAGTCCCGGCGCCGCCGTGGTGCTGGCGGGAGCCGACGGCGATTCCGGCAAGGTCGGGCTGGTCGCGCTCCTCACCGCCGAGGACGCCGCGAAGGTGTCGGCCGCCGAGCTGATCCGTGAGATCTCACCGCTGATCGGCGGTGGAGGCGGAGGCAGCGACGAGATGGCCCAGGCGGGAGGCAAGAAGCCGGATGGAGTGGAGGCCGCGCTGGCCGCGGCCCGCGCCTTCCTGGAGGCCAGATAACGGTGAGGGTGCTGGCGCTGGACTACGGGCTCGCCCGCATCGGCTGTGCCGTTTCCGACGCCACGGGCACCCTGGCGACGCCGATCGCGGCGATCGAACCACCCGAGGTGAGCGCGGTGGTGGCGGTCGCCGAAGAGCGTGAGGCCGAGTGCGTCGTGGTCGGAATGCCGGTCTCGCTTTCGGGCGAGGAGGGCGGTCAGGCCGAGATCACCCGCGCCTTCTGTGACGAGCTCCGCCAGGCCACCGAGCTGCCGGTGGAGACATACGACGAGCGGTTCACCACGCGGATGGCCGCCCAGACCAGGCGCTCGTCGGGCGCCGGAGCGGCCGAGGACTCGATCGCCGCGGCCCACCTGCTCGAAAGTTTCCTGATGGCCAAGGCGAGCCGGGCCGGACTGGACGCCGATGACTGATCGCTGGTTCGAAGACGTGCCGGAGCACGATCCGGACGACCCCGAAGCGGTCGAACGTGCGCTGCGCCGCCAGGAGCGGGCCGCCAAGCGCCAGGGAAAGAGCTCCGGGCGCAAGCCCAAGCGGGACACGGCCGGACCATCGAGCCGTCTCAGCTCCCCGGGCGGGACGCGCGCCTCGCGTCCGTCGAGGCCCCGGCGGGGCGGCGGATCGGGAGTCAAGCGCGGCAGGCTGATCCTGGCCGGTGCCGGCGCACTGGTCCTGATCCTCTTCGTCTGGTTCCTGTTCGCGCTGTTCCAGCCCTTCACCGGCGATGGTGAAGGCGAGCCGTTCAACGTCAACATCCCGCGGGGCGACGGCGTCGGCGCGGTCGGCGACCTGCTGGCCGAGAAGGGCGTGATCTCGAACGCGACCCTGTTCGAGCTGAAGGCGACGATCACGGGCAAGCGGGCCGAGCTCTACCACGGAAACCATCAGTTCCGGAAGGGCATGAGCTACTCGGCCGCGCTCGAGGAACTCGGCAGGCAGCCGAAGAAGGTGACGATCACGATCGTGGTCCCGGAGGGTCTGAGCCGCTCGGAGACCGCCGACACGGTCGAGGCCGCCGGGCTCGAAGGGGACTACATGGCCGATTCGGTCAAGTCGAAGCTGCTCGACCCGGACGACTACGGTGCCGGCGGCAAGGCGAAGAGCCTCGAGGGCTTCCTCTTCCCGGCGACCTACGAGCTGAAGCCCGGATCGACCACCAAGGATCTGGTCGACCAGCAGCTCCAGGCCTTCAAGGACAACATCGCGGGCGTCAACATGAAGTACGCGAAGAAGAAGAACCTGACGGTCTACGACGTGCTCACCATCGCTTCGATGGTCGAACGCGAGGTCTCGGTGCCGAAGGAGCGCCGGACCGTCGCCGCGGTGATCTACAACCGCCTCTCGATGGGTGAGCCGCTCTTCATCGACGCGACCACCCGGTTCGCGGTCGACAACTGGACCGAGCCGCTGACCCAGTCCGAGCTGGAAGTCGATTCGCCGTACAACACCAGGACGAACCAGGGTCTTCCTCCCGGTCCGATCGGCAGTCCCGGCCTGGCCTCGATCGAAGCGGCCGCCGATCCGGAGAAGACCGACGTCTGGCTCTACGTGGTGAAGCCCGGCACCTGTGGCGAGCACGTCTTCTCCTCGTCGCTGGACGAGCACAACGCCAACGTAGAGAAGTACCAGCAGGCCCAGGAAGAAGCGGGCGGATCTCCGACCGAGTGCTGAACAAGCGCCTCGCCGTGCTCGGCCATCCGGTCGCGCATTCACGCTCGCCCGCGATGCAGAACGCGGCGCTGGAGGATCTCGGACTGTCCGGCGAGTGGCACTACGAGGCGATCGACGTGCCGGTCGAGGAAATCGACGAGTTCATCGCGGGCATGGCCGGTGAGGGCTTCGCCGGGGCGAACGTCACGGTGCCGCACAAGCACGCCGCCCTGGCCGCCGCCGATCGGGCGACCCCGGCGGCACGCGAGATCGGCGCCGCGAACACGCTGACCTTCGGGCCGGAAGGAATCGTCGCCGACAACACCGACGCTCCCGGCCTGCTGGACGCGCTCGGCGAGTCGCCGAGCGGCAGGAAGGCGCTGCTGCTCGGGGCCGGTGGCGCCGCCCGGGCCGTGCTCTGGGCGCTCAACGGGGCCGGGGCGCGGACCTCCGTCTGGAACCGCACCGAGAGTCGGGCCGCCGAGCTGGTCCGAGACCTGGGAGGGGAGCTGGACCGGAGCCCCGACGCCTCCGAGTTCGATCTGATCGTCAACGCCAGTGCCGCCGGCCTCGGCGGCGAGGACGGGATCGCCGACCTGCCGATCGATCCCGACTTGCTCAGGTCCGGCCAGACCGTGGTCGACATGGTCTACGGCGATCGGCCCAGCTCACTGCTGCTGGCGGCCACGGAGGCCGGCGCCGTCACCGTGGACGGACTCGAGATCCTGGTCCGGCAGGGCGCGCTGTCCCTTAGGTCCTGGACCGGCCGGGAACCGTCGCTCGACGTGATGCGCCGCGCCGCCCGCGGCTGATCTTCCCGCCGTTCAGCCCTTGGTCTTGATCTCGGCGATCGTGTCGCCGCTGTCCGCGTCGACCACCTTGAAGCTGCCGGCTTCGCTCGGCAGGATCAGGTCGAACACGGCGGGGGCGTACTTGGTCGCCGCCGCGGTCCGTCCGAGACCGGGGATCGAGACGTCGGCCGGTCCGCCGGTCTCGACCGTGAGGACGAGACGCCCGGCGGCCTCCGCCGTTGCGACCGGGGGAGTTCCCTTCTCGCCGGTGGCCTTCACGGTCTCGACGGCGAGGTTCGGATCCGGCTCGTCGGGATCGCCGGCTCCGCCGGGACCGGACGCCCCGGTCTCCCCGGTGGCTCCGGTCGGCCCCGTGGCCGACGCGGTCTCCTCTTTCGGATCCCGGTCGCGCTGCCCGGGCGCGATCACCGCCATCGCGGTCGAAACCCCCAGCAGGATGAGCATCACGATTATCAATCGACGGGCGGCCAAAACCAGATTCATCTTAGAGACAGGCAACCGCCGGGTCGTGATCGTCGATTGGCAAGCAACGAGCGGCCGATGTCAATACCCTTGACATCCCAATGAGCTTTCGGTTCACAACAGCAGGAGAGTCCCACGGTCCCGGCCTGACGGCGATAGTCGAAGGCCTGCCGGCCGGACTCGAGCTGGACCGCGAAACCCTCGACAGCGACATGGCCCGGCGCCAGCTCGGCCACGGCCGCGGCGGCCGCATGAAGATCGAGACCGACGCGGTCGAGATCCGCTCCGGGGTGCGTCACGGCAAGACGATCGGTGGCCCGGTGGCGGCCCTGGTCGCCAACCGCGACTACAAGAACTGGGACGAGCGCATGAACCCGTGGCCGATCGAGGGAGAGATCCCGCCGGTCACCCTGCCGCGTCCCGGCCACGCCGACATGGTCGGCATGTGGAAGTACAAGCACGACGATCTCCGTCCGATCCTCGAACGGGCCAGTGCCCGTGAGACCGCGGCCCGCGTCGCGGCCGGAGCGATCGCCCGGGCCTTCCTGACCGCGGTCGGCGTGACCGTGCGCAGCCACGTCACCCAGATCGGATCGGTGAGCCTTCCCGAACGCGAAGACCTGAGCATCGAAGATTTCGAGGGTGTGGACGACGATCCGGTGCGTTGCGTCGATCCGGACACCTCGGCCCGCATGGTCGAGGAGATCAACGTGCTGCGCAAGCGGAACGAGAGTCTGGGTGGCACCTTCGAGGTGCGGGTGTTCGATCTCATTCCCGGTCTCGGCAGCCACGTCTCCTGGGAGGACCGTCTCGACGGCCGGCTCGCCCAGGCGATCTGCTCGATCCAGTCGATCAAGGGCGCCTCGATCGGCCAGGCATGGGATGTCGCCGGCCGGCCCGGTTCCGAGGCCCACGATGAGATCTTCTACTCGGAGGAGCGCGGCTACTACCGGGAGACCAACCACGCGGGCGGTCTCGAGGGTGGCATGACCACCGGGATGCCCCTGTCGGTCCGGGCGGCGATCAAGCCGATCTCGACCATGACCAAGCCGCTGCGTTCGGTCGACATGGCGACCCGCGAACCGGCCAAGGCCCACAAGGAACGCACCGACTCGACCGTGGTGCCCGCGGCGGCGGTGGTCGGTGAGGCGATGATCTGCCTGGCCCTGGTGAAGTGCTACCGCGAGAAATTCGGCGGAGATCACATCGACGACGTGCTCGGCGCGATCGATGCCTACAAGGAACGCATCGGCTGGCGATGATCTGCCTGGTCGGGTTCATGGGTGCGGGGAAATCTTCGGCCCTGGTCGAGCTCGCCGCCCACGGCCTGCACACCGTTGACGCCGACCGGCTGATCGAAGCCGAGGCCGGCTGCCCGATCGCGGTCTACTTCGAACGTCACGGCGAGGAGTCCTTCCGCCACCTGGAGCAGGAGACGATCGTCGCCGCTCTGGCCGATCCGGCCAACGACGTGATCGCCCTCGGTGGCGGCGCGGTCGGCAGCCCCGCGGTGCGGAACGCGCTGAAGGCACCGGGACACACCGTCGTCTGGCTCGACGTCGAGCTCGACACGGCCTGGCGGCGGGTGCGCGCCAGCAGCCGTCCGCTGGCCAGGGACCAGAAGGAGTTCGAGGCGCTCTATCACCGGCGCCGCCCGCTCTACGAATCGGTTGCGGACGCGGTGCTGCCGGCCGTCGCCCGCCGGGTGTTCGACCGGGCGATCGGGCCGCTCCGGGTGCTCTCCGAACTGCCTTTCGGCACGAAGATGATCTGGGCCGCGAGCACCAACGGCGAGTACCCGGTCTATGTCGGGCAGGACCTGCTCGGATCGGTGCTCTTCGACGGGGATGGTGAGGTCATGCCCGGTGAGGGCGACTCCTACAGCTTCAGCGACGAATCGGTCGCACCGCTCTATGGGGAGCGCCTCGGCCCGGTCCGGGGAGCGATCACGGTCCCGCCGGGTGAGACCGCCAAGACCGTGTCGCAGATGGAGACCTCCCTGCGGGAGATGGCGACCCTCGGCGTGACCCGATCCGATCGCCTGATCGCGCTCGGCGGCGGTGTCGTCGGTGATCTCGCCGGCTTCTGCGCCCACACCTACCAGCGCGGCATTCCGGTGGTCCAGGTGCCGACCACCCTGGTCGCCCAGGTCGACTCCGCGTACGGCGGCAAGACCGGGGTGGACCTGCCCGAAGGCAAGAACTATGTCGGGGCCTTCCATCTGCCCTCGGCGGTGATCACCGATGTGGAGACGCTGCGGACCCTTCCGGAGGCCGAGCTGACCGCCGGGATGGCCGAGGTCGTGAAAACCGCCCTGCTCGCCGGAGGTGAGCTCTGGGAGGAGGTCCTGAAACTCCAGCCGGGTGAGATCGTCGACCGGAGCGATCTGATCTACGCCTGTGCCCGCTACAAGTGCCGGATCGTCGCGGCCGACGAACGCGACACCGGGCTTCGCGCCGCGCTCAACCTCGGCCACACGGTCGGGCACGCGATCGAGGCGGCCACCGGCTACGAGCGGTATCGCCACGGTGAGGCGGTCGCCCTCGGGCTGCTCGCCGCGCTGCGGCTCTCCAACGCTCCCGGGCTGCGCGAACAGGTCGAGGAATGGAACCGGCGCCACGGCCTGCCGGTCGAGCTCGATCCCGCGGTCGACACCGAGCAGGTCGTCGAAGCGGTCCAGTTCGACAAGAAGAAGACATCGCGGGGAGTCGGTTTCGTGCTGCTGTCCGAACCCGGCGAACCGGAAATCGATTGCCTGGTCGAGACCGATCGGGTCCGAGCGGCCGTGAAGGAGCTGATCAGATGAGCCGAGCCCAGAACCGTGTCGCGATCCTCCACGGGGTCAACTTCGACGTGCTCGAGCGCCGCGATCCCGACCTGTACGGAGGAGTGAGCCTTTCCGAGCTCGAATACCGGATCGCCGGATGGTGCGGGGAGATCGGCCTCGAGCCGAGCTTCTTCCAGACCAACTCCGAAGCCGAGTTCTGCGGATACCTGCATCGGGTCGGCGAAGGCGCCGACGCCGCGATCATCAACGCCGGAGCCTGGACCCACTACAGCCGCGCGATCGGGGACGCGTTCGCGGTCGATCCGGTCCCGGCGATCGAGGTTCACCTCTCCGACGTGGACGCCCGCGAGGAATGGCGGCGGATCTCCGTCTTCGAGGGCCTGGTGATCGGCAAGGTGGCCGGCAAGGGAATCGACGGCTACAAGGATGCGCTCGACATGATCGCCGCCGAGCTCGGAATCGCGGATGCTTGACCGTGCCGACCGGCTGGCGGTGTCGGTGGCCGAGACCGGCCTCGATTCGCTGCTGGTCACCGAACTGACCAACGTCCGGTACCTCACCGGATTCGCCGGCACCAACGGGGCCTGCCTGATCGGCCCCGAATCGCGCGTTTTCCTCACCGACTTCCGCTACACCGAGCGCGCCGCGGCCGAAGTCGAGGGATGGAGCATCGAGATCGTCTCCGGAGAATGGCTGGGCGGACTCGCCGAACGTCTCCACGGCCGGGTCGGGATAGAAGACGACCACGTGACCGTGCGGACCGCGGCCAAGCTGAAAGAGGCCGCTCCGGACACGGTCGAACTCGTCGAGGCGGGCGGCAGTGTCGAGGCGCTCCGCCGGGTCAAGGATGCCTCCGAGATCGAACGGATCGCCGCCGCCGCCGAGCTCACCGACGCGCTCTACAACGAATCGATGGAGCGCGGACTGATCGGCAAGACCGAAGCCGAGGTCGCGGCCCATGTGGTCGCCCGCATGCGTGAGGAAGGGGCGGAACCCTCCTTCCCTCCGATCGTCGCCTCCGGCCCGAACGGCGCCTCACCGCACGCCGAACCCGGCCCGCGGGTGATCGGAAAGGGCGAGCTCGTGACCATGGACATGGGCGCGCTGCTCGACGGCTACTGCTCCGACTGCACCCGGACGTTCGCGACCGGCATGCTGGAGGAGGAGGCGAGCCGGATCTACGAGATCACCCTGGAGGCCAACGACAGGGCCCTCGCGGCCGTCCGTGCCGGGGCGATCGCGTCCGACGTCGACGCGGTGGCACGCGACATCATCAAGGACGCCGGCTACGGCGAGAACTTCGGCCACGGGCTCGGCCACGGCGTCGGGCTCGAAGTTCACGAAGGACCCCGCCTGGGAACCAGGTCGGAAGACGTGCTCGCGGTTGGCGAGGTGGTCACGATCGAACCGGGGATCTACGTCTCCGGCCTCACCGGAGTGCGGATCGAGGACCTCGTGGTCGTCGGAGAGAACGGCATCGACCGCAATCTCAGCTCGATCTCCAAGGCCCTCACCTACGTCGAGTAGCACCCGCCGTCCGGCACCCTTCACCGAGCTTCCCGGGGGGAAGACACTTCGCCATGTTTTGTGCCATACTGTGATGACCGTCACACAGAAGACGGAAACCAATTTGCCACAGCAGTTGGGTAGGGGGAGAGCTCCGTAGCTCGAAATGGCGAGGGAGTTGTTTGAGGAGAGAGGGTGCGAACCGAAAAGACCGGCCTGAGGGGGCCGGTCTTTTCTTTGCATGACGCGGGCAGCGGTCTGGATCCGTCCGCGGCGCGAGCGAGCAGGGGTGGAGACGTTTTCCGGCCGTATCGG
>Ga0335075_10000288_pt1 | contig 92570 bp, 64 predicted proteins | sample Lox_Sample_24_FD_206723 | JGI IMG/M metagenome (GOLD analysis project Ga0335075, IMG submission 206723) | Soil microbial communities from Loxahatchee National Wildlife Refuge, Florida, United States - Lox_Sample_2.4 | ecosystem: Environmental > Terrestrial > Soil > Wetlands | place: USA... | reverse complement strand
CCACAGCACCTCAACTGCCACGCAAAACCTGGATCAACCAGCCACGACCGACCATCGAGTCACAGGAGAACACAGCAGCCAGCGTTTACGTCGCTTGATGTTTCATCCGGTTTGACAGGTTCCGGCCTGGCAATCGCCCGGACTGTTGCTGGCTCGTACGCGCCACTAGCCTAGTTGCAGGCAGTTCCGTGGCCGTGCGTTCAGGATCTAGGCGAAGGGAGGCGTGCGGTGGCTGGCAGCATGGTGATCAATGATCCGCACTACACGACCCCCCTGTACCACAAGACTGAGGCGGCGCGCATCATAGCCGTGCCCGCGCAGACGTTCCGGGACTGGGGTGTTGGGTACGCGCGCAAGAGGCTGGACGGCTCGCAGCTGGTTTCGGCCCCGATCGTGACGACGCTTGACCCTGCCCGGCCGCAGGGAGTGAGCGTCCCGTTCGTCGGCCTCGCGGAGGCGTACATCGTGGCGGCGTTCACGAAGGCAGGCGTTCCGATGCGGCGCATTCGCCCTGCGGTGCTGTGGCTTCAGGAGCACATCGGGCTTCCGCAGGCCCTGGCGAGCCAGCAGCTGCAGACGGACGGCGCGGAAGTGCTATGGGACTTCGGTCGGCAGTCAGGTGACCCCGCTGACCAGGACATAGTGGACGGGCTTGTCGTGGTCCGCAGTGGCCAGCAGGTATTCCGGCCTGTCGTACGTGACTACCTGACGATGGTCACGTACGAGGACGGCTGGACCCGGCGGATCCAGCTCCCGCAATACGGGAAGGCAGGGGTCGTCGTCGACCCGTGGATGAACGGCGGGCAGCCCACCGTGGCCAGGAGGGGTGTGCGAGTAGCGGACGTCGTGAGCAGGCTCAGCGCACACGAGTCGCCCGGGGACGTGGCCGGGGACTACGGGCTCACTGTCGCAGAGGTCGAAGAGATCCGCCGGGCGGCGTGAACCATGGCCGGGGAGGCTGCGGCATCAGGCCTGCGGTTCTTCCTGGATCGTGGGCTGGGCGCAATTGTCGTTCCGGGAGCCCTGCGCGCGGCGGGCTGGATGCTGGAGACCATGGACGAGCGGTATGGCCCGGACCAGTCGCAGAGCATCCAGGACCCGCAGTCTTACGGACTGCGCCGGGCCCGGCTCGCTTACCCGTCGCCATGATGCCACGAGGCGGGATAGAGCAGCCTGTGTTCAGGGAGGCGGCTAGCCCGGCTCGATGCTGCTGGCCGGTCGATCCTGGCTCGGACGAGTGGCAGCGCTGCCCTAGGGCCAGCCCAGGCGGCCGAGGATTTCCCGACGACCTAGCGGGTGGCTGCATGCCTCGATCCACACGATACGCGCGCGGCTCCGCGTGGGGCCACGCGCCGAGATGTTGACACTGTGCACCCTTTGTCCCTGACGTCGGCGCGCGAGCTCGGAGCACGGGCCTTTCCACGCCTTGCTCCCCATTTTATTGCCTTATGCGGCTACGCGCGGACATACGATTGCCCGGTGGAAGCACATATGCCGGAACCGGGTCCGGGCAGCGGCACGTACGCCAGCGCCCGTCGAATCACCGTCACGAGGTACAACCAGCGGATGGCGCAGCGCGTGGCGCGCCGCGCCCACCTGGACGAGCAGGCTGTCGCCGTGGCGTTCGCCTTCAACAACCTGCTCACGATGATTGTCTTCGGCGTGGCCGAGGATGTCGCCAGGTTCATCCCCGTCGTCGGCGGGCTGGTGGATCTCGCAGTCAGCCTGCTGGCGTTCTACTTCCATCGCATCGTGATCGTCACCAGCGACAATGTCTACATCTACCGGGATCTTCCATTCCACATCCCGGGTCGGCAGCTCGCCGCTTACCGGCGTGGACCTGGCCTTGTGCGTCTCGGAAGCCCGAACCCGGAGTCCGGGCTCTCCCGGTTCATCCGCCGCGGACAGCTGACCTTCCATGACGGCACGGTTACCTTCCACCAGTTCCTGTGGATCCGGCGCGTCCGGTACATCGAGCAGGAAGCCAACATCCCGTCCGGCGCGTAAACGCTTCGCCGCCGACCTGCTCGGGAGCTGCCCGGCTGATCCGACGGCTCAGTCGCGCGGTGGGCAGAGGCAGGAGGGGTGGCCGTCCGGGTCGATCATCACCCGCCACCTAATCCGACAGAGTCCCTGTGCCGGGCGCGGACGCCGTACCGGCGTGACAATTGCCACCCCTTCCGCATTGCCGCGGCGGCACGCCTTTCCTTCTCGTAGCGGTCGGCGAGGCGGTCGCGCAGCAGCAGGTGGCGGAACTCGTAGGTCGCGCCGGACTGGCGCAGAACGGTCCGCTTGTGTGCGGTGGCCAGGAAGCGGCGAAGCCGCCAGGGAAGCCGGCGCTGCAGGGCCTGCCAGGCGATGATGATCCGGAACTCGGGTGACGCCGCATGGTAGAAGCCGAACCACAGTCCCACGATCAGCCCCGCGCTCAGCCCGACGCCGAGGCCGTCGCCGGCGATGTTGCCCAGGGTGGGAGTGGCGTGGACCTCGTAGATGGAGGTCATCGCCAGGCCCGCGAACGCCACGATCGCGGTGGCCAGTCCGGCCGACAGAGCCGTGCGCCAGAACGCGGACGTGTCCCGGTCGAGAGCCTCACCGGGACTGGGCACCGTGGTCAGCTCCTCATCGACGTGCCACATGCCCAGCGGCGCACAGGCGGCCGCGGCGGCGACCACCCCGATGATGGCGCCAGTCAGGGGTCCCGCGACCCGCCACACGGTGAGGCCGATGGCCAGCCCGACGACCAGCCCCGCGGGTATCCCGATCCGCGCCGACCAGGCAGGCCTGCGGGTAGAAGGCAGCTGGCGCCCCAGGTACCTCACGACGAACGCCGCGGGCAGCGCGATCCCGATGCCGTTCACGATCCCGGCGGGGAGCCCGATCCCGACGGCCGCCAGGTACCCGCCGACGAACGATCCGACCAGGCCCCCGGCTAGGCCGCCGGTGAAGTCGCTCGTCGATCCGGTCATGACCGCGATGCCCAGGCCTTCTGGCACCCCGCTGAGCAGCGACGGCTCATGCCCGATGTGGTGCTGCCCCGCGATCCCGGCCGCTAGGCCGCCGATCACCGCGCCGATGATCCCGCCGGTCATGCCGGGCCCTGGTCGCCGGGCGCCGAATCGCCGCTGGTATCCAAGTCCGCTCCGCAGCCACCACGCCCACCGGCTCCCCAGTCCAAGCGCTAGCGCTATCAGCAGCCCGGTCCCGAAGCCCACTCCGATGCCGACGCCCACGTGGGTCCCGAGGGCCGCCGCGAAGAAGGACGCGATCCCGCAGGCGGTACCCACGACCGCGGGGGGAAGCCACCTCGGCGCGAGCTCGGCCATGGACCACCAGCGCAGCGCCGGGCTATCTTGCCGCCGCAGGTGAGCGGCGAGGAACATCAGCCGTCGCTCGACCGGCAGTGCCCTCGGCGGTCGTCCCTCCCGGCGCGCCCGGTAGTCCTCCGCCTGGCGCTGGTCCGGGTACATGGCCGGGATGAAGCGGTCGAGCAGGTGGCGCTCTACGTCCGCTGGATCGGCGAACGCGTTAAGAAGGTCCGCCGGGTCCGGGGGATACTGGCCCTCGTGCTGCGGAAGCTCGTTGTAGACCGCGGAGGCGAGGCTGGCGAACAGGGGGACCGACAGGACCTTCGCCAGCGCCGAGTCCGGGTCGGCGAGCGCCGCGATGACGCCATCCCAGCGGCTATCGTGCCCGCTGCCGCTGAGGTAGGCGGCGACCTGTGCCAGGACCAGTGGGCGGAGCTCGATGGCGGCGGCGCTCGCGACCGGGTTCCACGGCTGGCCCGGCCCGTGCACGATCGCCTCGTACTGGGCCGTGCGGCACGTCACGACCAGCAGCGACGGCCGGTCAGACCGGTAGAAGGTGGTGTTGAGCGCGCGGATCGCCTTGCGGGCGACGACCGGCGGCATCTCGTCCAGGCCGTCGAGGATCGGCATGATCTTGCCCTCGGCGAGCAGCGCCGCCATCCGCGAGCGCCCGCCGTGGTCGGCGGGGTCGGCGGGGTCGGCCAGGCCGTAGGCGGCGCCCAGCTGGTGCTCCAGCCAGTCCGTCAGCGGCTGCGCGTCCGGGTTCCACGACGCCAGCGGCACGAACACGGGAACCGGGTCGGTGGCGGTACGGCGCTCGACGAGGTCAAGCAGCAGCCGGAGCGCCAGCATCGACTTGCCCGACCCTGGCTCGCCCAGCACGACCAGCCAGCCGGTGGGCACCCGGTCAAGGACCGCCCGCAGGTCACGGCCGGCCCCCGCCAGGTCAAGCGGGCTATCGGCCCAGGAGCGGACCCGCTGCTTGGCCGACTCAGGCGCCCCGCCTAGCGCGGGCAGGGCCAGGAAGACGAGGTCGTCCCAGGCGGGCATCAGGTCCGGCCGTGCCGTCCACGAGACGGTCAGGCCGGGACGCGCGTCGGCGAACCGCCGGGCCAGGTACTCTTCGCGCCACTCCTCGGTCACGGCGGCCGCCAGCAACGCCGTGTCGTCCGGCGGTGACTGGGGCGGCGCGTCGGTCTTGACGTCCCGCCGGTAGGTGACCCAGCCGAGGAAGACGGTGGCGGGCGCGCCGCCGCCCACGGCGAGCGCGACGACAGTGCCGGGGACGCCAAAATGGTAGATGTCCGCGATGGCGAGGGCAATGGCCGCCGTCGCGATAATGAGCACGCAATAAACGATGCCCACGCGGCGCAGCTCGGGGTTTCCCCGGCTGGAACCCTTGCGGATCTTCACTGGCCCTTCAAGGAAACATGGCGACCTGTGCCCCACCGGGCCGATGGGAGCGTGAAATTCACTACCCGGCGCAAACGTCTTCGTGCTCTTGTAAAGGCAACGCCTGGCCGGGCCTGGCGGTTCCCCTGAATCCGTGCAATCCCAGCTGGCCGAAGACCGCGCGCACGCCACATGTGCTCGCCCGGGCCAGGGGCGGGGATTAACTTCAGGTCCGCGGGCCGGCGCGGGCTTAGGCCCTGGCCGCGAACTCGGCGAGTCGCTCCTCGACCGGGCCGGGCTGCTGGAGGCCCTGCTCGAACAGGTGCTTGTTCCTGGCCTGCACGTCGGGCCGGGAAACCCCGGCCAGGAACGCGTCCAGCTGCGGCGGGACCTCTTCGTCGGCGGGAAGGGTGAGCGCGTTCACCCAGCGCTTGATGTCGCTGATGGGCCGGCGGTCGAAGCCCGCGACGCGAGTGGCGAACGCGGTGACGAAGTCGTCGAGCTCGTCATCGGGGATCGCGCGGTTCACGTACCCGTAGCGCTCGGCGAGGTCCCCGTCGAAGTCCTCGGCGCCGGCCAGGATCTCGATCGCGCGGGCACGCCCGACGAGCCGGGGCAGCCGGGCCGGGGCGCCGGCCCCGGGGGCCACGCCGGTGGCCGCCTCCCACTGACCGAGGATCGCCTTCTCCCGGCTGGCGAAGCGGATGTCCGTGGCGAGGACGAACTCGCTCCCGGCCCCGCGCACCCGGCCGCGGATCGCGCTGATCGACACGACCGGGAGCTTGCTCAGGCGGGCCAGCGCATCGAGGAAGGGGAGGGCGGCCTGCGCCGCGCCCTTGTCGGCCAGGTCCCAGTGCGCGAAGAAGTAGTCCGGGTTAGCGCTCTCGAACACGATGACCGTGACCTCCGCGTCCCGTTCGGCCGCCTGCACCAGCGAGCGGAGCTCCCTGACGGTCTGCGAGTCGATGAGGTTCACCGGCGGATTGTCGATGGTTGCCCGCCACAGGGACGGGCTGGGCTTGGTGATGGTGAGCTGGGTCATCGGCCCGGTCTACCCGCGAAGGCCCGGTCTACCCGCGAAGGCCCGGTCTACCCGCGAAGGCGTGGTCCACGCCCGGAGCGCCGGACGGGCCGCGGGGCGGGATGCTGTCGGGCAATCAAGCTTGGCTGTTAAAAGTTAACTTGTTTTAATGAAGTTTGTCGCGTACTGTCTGGGCTGTGACCAGCCAGGGTGCGGGCGCGGCGTCGCTGCCCCGCCCCTGGCCGCGGCCCTCGCCCCCAGCCGGGGCAGGCCGCCTGGTCGAGATCCGCGCACTGGCGCCGCATCACGACAGGAAAGACAACGATGACCGAACAAAGCCAGGTGGCCGCTCCCGCCGGGGCGGCCGAACCCGCGGTCCAGCGCAGTCCGCGCTTGATCTTGATGATCTTGTCGCTGGCCGGCTTCATGGGGGCCTTGGACCTCTTTATCGTCAACGTCGCGTTCGACCAGATCGCCCAGGGCTTCGGCGGTTCGTCGACCGCCAACGTGAGCTGGGTGCTCAACGGCTACGCGATCATCTTCGCGGCGCTGCTCGTCCCGCTTGGACGCCTGTCGGACAAGATCGGGCGCAAGAACATGTTCCTGGCCGGCCTGGCGGTGTTCACGCTGGCCAGCGCGGCCTGCGCCGCCGCACCTGGGCTGTGGTGGCTGGTTGGGTTCCGGCTAGTGCAGGCGGCAGGCGCGGCCGCGCTCACCCCGACCTCGCTGGGCCTGCTGATCGCCTCGGCCGCGCCCGGCAAGCGCATGCTGTACGTGCGGGTCTGGTCCACGGTGTCCACCGTTGCCGCGGCGGCCGGGCCGGTGCTCGGCGGCCTGCTCGTCACGGCCAGCTGGCGCTGGGTGTTCCTGGTGAACCTCCCGGTCGGGATCATCGCCTACATCGCGGCCCACCGGGTCGTGCCTGACTCGCGCGACGCCGCCGTGACCAAGATCCCCGACCTGACCGGCGCCGCCTTGCTGACGGTGGGGGTTGGCGCGCTCGCGCTGGCCATCGTCAAGGGCGGCGACTGGGGCTGGGGCAGCGGCACCACGATCGCGTCCTTCGTCGTCGCCGCGGTGCTGCTGGCCTGGTTCGCGTGGCGGGCCGAGCACCACCCGGTGCCGGTGGTCGACCCCGCCCTGTACCGGGTCCGTACCTTCGCCGCGGCGAACATCGCGCTGCTCGCCTTCAGCCTCGGCCTGGCCGCGTACCTGCTCATGATCATCTTGTGGCTGCAGAACGTCTGGCACTGGTCCACGCTCGCCACCGGCTTCGGCGTGGCGCCCGGCCCGGCCATGGTCCCGGTCATCGCGGTGCTCACGCAGCGGCTGTCGGGCAAGGTTCAGGCGGGCATCCTCACCTGCGCCGGCTGCGCCCTGTTCGGGGCGGCCGCCGTCCTGAACCTGGCACTGCTCGGCGCGCACGGCTCCAGCTACCCAGCCCACCTGCTGCCCGCCCAGCTGGTCGCCGGGCTCGGCATCGGGCTGGCCCTGCCGACCCTGATGGGGGCCGCGACGGCGGGGCTGCCGCCGCACCGCGCCTCGACCGGCAGCGGGGTGGTCAACATGACCAGGCAGATCGGCTACGTGCTCGGCGTGGCCATCGTCGTCGCGCTCCTCGGGACCCCCGTTTCCTACGCCGCGGCTCACAGCGCTTTCGGCCATGGCTGGTGGATGATCGCCGTCGTCGAGCTGGTCGCCGCGGTCGCCTGCCTTGGCCTGCTGCGACCGCGCGCGAGCGCAGGGTGAGCCAGGGGTCGTCCGTTTCGAAAACCCTTCCATCCTTATCCGCAGGCGCGGAGCGGCTCAGGCCGCTCCGCGCGGCGGCATCACTGGCCGGTGCTCTCCATGCCGCGGGCCGCGATGGTCCTGGACAGGGAGAACAGGCACAAGACGGCGAGGACGATGGCCAGCGTGAGCACGGCGCTGAACACCGAGATGAACCGGGACAGCACCCCGACCCCGACCACCGGGATGATCAGGCCCAGGTAGCACGCCACGAAGAAGGTCGACACCACCTGGGCGCGCCGCTCCGGCGGGGCCAGCCGGTTGGCGATGGTCAGGCTGCCAAGGAAGATCGAGCCCACGGCCACGCCGGACAGGCAGATGCCCGCGAGGAAGATGGACAGCGAGGCCTCCTTCAGCGCGGCAACGATCAAGCCAAGGGCGACAAGGAACAGGCCTAGGCCGACCATGACGACTCGCTGGCTGCTGAACCTGGACACCACGAGCTGGGTGAGGACTCCGAGGGCGAACCCGGCGAACACGACGGCCCCCTGGATGGCGTGATTGGTCTGGTGCAGCTCCTTTTCCATGAACCCGGGTACCACGGAGCTGAACAGGCCGAACAGGGCGAAGCCTGAGAACGCGGCCGCGGCGGCGGCGAGGAACTGGCCCCGGCCCTGCGTGGGGATGCCCAGGCCGGTGTACCGCAGGGCCAGTCGCTGGCGCTGGCGGACCGTCTCGGGAATGAACCAAAGGCATATGGCCACCACCGCCAGCGCCCCGAGGTATACCTCGAACACCGTGGTGGTGGGGTCGGGCGCGTACTGGGAGAACAGCCCGGCGAGCAGCGGGCCGAGGCCGAATCCGCCGATGTTCACGGTCGTGGCCACCAGCGAGGCCCGGCGCGGGACCGAGCCACGGTAGAGCTCGGTCAGCCCGGCCGTCGCCGTGCCGGTCATCAGGCCGGCCGACACCCCGGACAGGACCCGGCCCACGTAGAGCACGACCACGTTGGGGGCAAGGATGAACGTGACCGCGCTGAGCGCGCTGAAGCAAAGCGCCGCGGCTATCACCGGCTTGCGCCCGACCTGGTCCGAGGACCGGCCTGCCAGCAGCAGCACCGCCATGACCGCGACGGCGTAGGTGGCGTAGATGATCGAGACCATCAGCGGGGAGAAGCTGAACTGCGTCGCGTAGATGACGTACAGCGGGGTCGGCAAGGTGGTGCCGGCCATGATCGTGGCGAAGGCGAACGCGAGCAGCACGAACGTGACCTTGCCCCGCCGCTTGTGCCCGCCGGCCATTGTCTGGCCCAGGCGCGAGCGCCATTCATGGTCGGCCATCAGGCTGGGGGCCTGCCGGGTCGCGAGTGTCATGCAGCCAGCCTTTCCGCTGAGGCTGGCTGCGACATCACCCGTTCAGGGTGATTCTGCGGGTGCCGGTCAGGCTGGCTCGGGCGGCGTGAAGACGGTCAGGAACGTCGCCAGGAGCTCACGGGGGCCGTCCAGTTGGACCAGCCCGCACTTGGCCGCCTGGACGAGGGCCTGGTAGGAGGGCAGGCCCTCGGGCTGGAAGGTGATGACGAGGTCAGGCTGGCCCGGGGCCGGGCCGACCCCGGCCTCGAGCTTGCCGTCAGTGACGACGAGGTGGAGCACCATGTCGCCGCCGCGGACCTCCCAGGACACGCTCAGCCCGGCCGCCGCGTCGGCGTTGAACACCGCCCGCAGGGTCATGGTGACCGATTCCGGGGTCACGATCTCTCCCGGCCTGGGGTCTTCGAGCTGGGCGGCTCCCCAGCGGCCGAGCGTGAGGACGGCTGGCTCCAGGGCCTGGCCCGCCGGAGTGAGCGCGTAGAGCACGCCCCGCTGTGGCGCGGGCGCGACGCGCCGCTCGACGATGCCCGATTGCTCGAGCTCCTTCAGCCGGGTGGACAGCACGTTCGTGGGGATGCCCGGTAGCCCCTCGAGCAGGTCGGTGTACCGCCGCGGCCGCACCGACAGGTCGCGAATGATCAGCAGCGCCCACCGCTCGCCGACGAGCTCGAGCGCGCGGGCCAGCCCGCAGTACTGCCTGTAGTCACGACGAGTCACATCACCTAATGTAGCATGCTTTTCATGCGATAGGTAGCCTTCGATGGCAGCATCATGCTTGCCTAAACGAAGTAGCCGCCGTAGATCGAGATGCCAGATGTGGTTGGCCCGGAGCGGTGCGGGGAGGGGTTGACCCATCCGGGTGATGCGCGCGTGGGATCTTGACGCCAGCAGGGAACGGCGGCGACTTCGCCAGCGCGAGGAACGGAAGGGGGCCGGAGGAGTGAAACCTGCCAGGGGCGGTCACGCCGTCCACCGATCCGCTGACGTCGGGGGCGTCGGGGTCTTCTACCGGGAGGCCGGGCCGCCGGACGCGCCCGTCATCCTGCTGCTGCATGGCTTCCCGACGTCGTCACGGATGTTCCGCGACCTGATACCGCGGCTTTCTGACACCTACCACGTGATCGCGCCGGACTATCCCGGGTTCGGTCACAGCGCGGTGCCTGACCGGTCGTCCTTCAGCTACACGTTCGACCACCTGGCCGATGTGCTGGATGGCCTGCTCGACCAGCTGGGCATCACCAGGTTCGCCCTCTATGTCATGGACTTCGGCGGGCCCATCGGGTACCGGCTGGCGCTTCGTCATCCCGAGCGGCTGTCGGCGATCATCATGCAGAACGCGCCGCTCTACCCGCTTGAGCCGAAGGGCTGGTGGGAGACGATCGCCAAGTACTGGGCGGACGGTTCAGCGGCCAGCCGCGAGGCATCACGCAGCTACCTCAACCTCGAGGACCTGCGCGGCCAGTACGTGCACGGCGTAGCCGATCCCACCGCCATCGACCCGGACTGCTGGGTGATCGACAAGGCGCTGATCGACCGTCCCGGCGTGGACGAGATCATGCTTGACCTGCTGTACGACATCCACAACGACCGCCCGACCATGAAGGCGATGCTGGAGCTCATCCGGGAGCGGCGGCCCCCGGTGCTGGTGGCTACCGGCGCGCACGACGAGATCTTCCCTGAGGAGGTCGTCCACCAGATCCTCGGCGACCATCCGGGCACCGAGTACCACGCGCTGCCGACCGGCCACTTCGCCCTGGAGGACCGGGGCTTCGAGATCGCCATGCTGATGCGCGGCTTCCTGGCGAAGGTCCTGGACCGCTAGCCCACCGTTACCCCCCAGGCGGCGCACGGCGCTGAGCCCAGGCCAGCCGGTCGTGCCGGAGCTGCGTCGTGTGTCGCGAGGCTGCGACAGCGCCGCGACCGGCACGGCGCAGTGCCCGACTAGGTTCGAATGAGCAGTGACTGGCGAACTTGGTGAAGGGCATCTGATGAACACGTACCGCCGCACGGTCATGGCCGTGATTACCTGCGCGGCCGGCCTGTCCCTGGCGGGATGCAGCGTCGGAATCACCACCGCGAGATCGGGCACGTCGCCTTCGGCCAGCGCGAGCCGTCCCCGTGCCGCCGCGACCGGGCCCTCCGCCGCGACCGCGCACTCGGCTGCGGCCGCGTCATCCTCGCACTCGGCGCCGCCCCAGCCCGGTCCGGTCACAATGGTTCCCGTGAATGCGCCGATTCACGGCTTCCCCGTCCCTAAGGGCGGCAAGGTGGTCTACAACATCTCGTGCCCGAAGCAGATCAGCATCTTCGTGAGCCCGGTCACGCCCGCCCAGTCGTCGAGCTTCTACACCAGCGAGCTTCCGCGGGCCGGCTACAAGATCCAGGGCAACATCATGTCGGCCGACCCCAACACGGGGGCACCGCAGGGCCTGGCGGAGATCGACTTCAGCGGTCATGGCTACCAGGGGTCGGTCATCACCATGTCCAACCTGGGCGCTGAGGCTTCCGCCGATCCCTCGATCGGGTCCCTGCCGGGCGACCTGAGCAAGAACGTCGAGGAGGTCATGATGAGCGCGCCCGGCACCCCCGATTCCTACGTCTGCCCGTCTTGACTGAGCGCGTCCCTCCTAGTCGCCTGGGTCCGGCTGCCGTGAGGCGAACAGGACCGCGGGCTAGCCGATAACGTCAACCGGGGTGCCCGCAGGGACCTGCCTGAGCAGTTCAAGCGCCTGCACCTGCAGCCGGATGCAGCCATGGGAGACCCTGGCCCCGGTGACGCCGATCTGCTTGCTGTCGCCCAGTGGCCCGTGGATTCCCATCAGCGCGTCCCCCGAGCCTTCCCAGTCGGAGATCGTCGGGGAGTGGGCCGAGGTGACGATGACGAACGGCCCGTAGCCAGGATCGGGCTGCGGCGGCGGCTCGTCGAACTGCACGAAGAACTTCCCTGTGGGCGTCGGGTCGTCCGGTACCCCCACTCCGGCCGGGGCGGACAGGACAAGGCGACCGCGCAGGTACAGCGACAGGCGCGTGCTCGCCAGGTTGATCACGATGCGATAGGGCGTGCTCCGCAGGACGACGTCGCTGGCAGGCAGCCAGGCGGTGGACCCGTTCGGGCGCTCGGGCAGCCGCACGCGGATCCAGCCCGGGCGGGTCGCGAGCACCGGCAGCACCGACGGTCGGCCGAACACGCTCGCCGGGATGGTTCCGGCCGGGCGTCCGCCGGGGCTGGCGTAGCCGGGCGCGCTGTTCCGCACGGCCGCCAGGGTGGTGGTGCCGGGCGTGCCCGGCGGCGGCGGGACCCGGGAGGTCCCGCCGTCGGAGGAGAGCACCACCCCGGCGCCGATCGCCGCCACCGCCACCGCGCAGCCGACCTTGGCGGCGAGCTTCGCGGTCACGACTCGCGTCGGGCGTTCCATCATCTTCATCCCCTCTGTTCCCTGACGCCGTTAGCCGATCACCGGCACCTCGGGCAGCACCTTCAGTCGCACGAATGCCTGCGCTGGCGGGCTGGTCACCGAGGTGCCGTCCGGCGTCTTGCCGGTCGCGGTGGCGAAGTTGACGATGCGGCCGGCGCGCACGTCGGCCTTGGTGGTGGTGTAGGTGGCGGTGCACGTCATCTCGGCGCCGGGGGCGAGCTCGGTGCTCGGGCAGGTGATCGTCCCGAGCCTGCTGTCGGTGAGGGTGATGCCGTGCAGGATCGTGTTGCCGACGTTGGCCACCGTGTAGGTGTAGGTGATCGTCTGCTCCGCGGCGCTGAACGTGGCGGGCGAGGCCGATTTCCTGACCTCGATGCCGGGCGTGTGGATGGCGGTGACGGTTTCCTCGTCCGTGTCGGTCACTTCCTGGCCGGCCGGGCCTTGCCCGGTGACCGTGACGCGGTTGGTGATGAAGCCCGCCGCCACGTCCTGCTCGGTGGTGATGTAGCTGGCCTGGCACTCCATGGACTCGCCTGGGGCCAGGTCGGTCAGCGGGCACTCGATCTCCCCGAGCCTGCTGTCAACGACACTGACGTCGGACAGCGGCACGTTCCCCGTGTTCGTCACCGTGAACGTGTAGTTGATCTGCTCGCCGGGAGCGCCGTACTCGGTCGGGAACGCGTGCTTGGTGATCGTGATGGCCGGGATGACCGGTGGTGCCTCGTTGTAGACATTGCAGCTGATGATTCCGAGGGGATCCGGTGTGATGGTGAACCCGTTTCCCTCGCGGATGATGGGCACCGTGGCTCCCGTCACCGTGTCCACGCAAGACGTGTCCCCCGGGAGCGGGGTGAAGCCGGACATCGGGGTCTCGGTGATGGTGGTGGGCGTAGTGCCGGTGGTGCGGAAGCTGACCGCGCTGGTGGCGTCGGTCGTCCTGGTCTCGGCCGGGGCGGTGGACGTGAACTCCCAGCCCGGCCCGCCCGGGGTCGCGTCGGCGAGCATGCCCCCGTGCGGGATCACGTGCTTAACGACGGTAATCGATCCCTCACACTGGTCCCGGGCCAGCGACCTCAGGGTGTCGCCCAGGTCGGCGAAGTCCGTCGGGAAGTAGTCAACGCCCGCTTCTGGGCCGGAGATCGAGGCGAGGTTGGCCTGCGACCCCAGGGACGGGACGTTGATGCCGACGGCCAGGACTGACGGGTTCGGCACGGCCGTTCCTGTGGTCGCCTTCAGCTCGTTGGAGGAGAAGATCCCGTTCTCCACGTCGATGAACCGGGTGACCACGCCGGTGCCAGCCGGGAGCGCGGTCGCGTTCGGGCGCCCGAAGCGCGTCGGGTCGCCGTCGGTGAGCACGATCACCACGTCGTAGTGGTCGCCGGAGGCGGCGATCTGCCACAGGCCGGCGTCCCAGTTCGTGTACTGGGATCCCTGGACGGTCAGGCCGCTGATCTTGTTTCGCACGGTATCCGCGCCGGCGCTGGTGGACACCGGCGTGAGCGGGAGGGTCGCGTTGTTCCCTGTGCCGGGTGCGCTGGTCGCCGGGGCGTCGGTACCGAAGGTGTAGACGGCGATCTCCGACGGCGTGCCCTCAAGGGCGGTCACGAAGGACCGCCCGGCGGCCAGGTACTGCGGCAGGTTATTGGCCGGCGAGACGATCGAGGTGGACAGGTCGAACAGCAAGGCGACCCGCAGCCCGCATTCCGTGGGCTCGGCCCGGTCCGTCCGCGAGAACGCCATCCGGTCGCCCCGGGACAGCAGGGAGCTGGTGTTGAGCGGAACCGGGACCGTCGCCGACCCGGTGGGCCCGATCACCGGGGTGGTGACCGTGTCGTACGGCGTCCCGGTGTTGCCCGGTGCCAGTGGGGCGGCGCCGACGCCGAGAACCGGGTTGGAGAACCAGCCCGCCGGGACGCTTGTCGGCGTGACCGTGTAGCTCTGCGTGGCACTTGTGGTTATTGAGATCGTGCATGTGCCAGCGGCGTCAGTCGTGCACGTGCCGGTGGCCCCGTCCGAGCTGCCTCCGGCGAGGAACGTCACCCCGCCCAGGCCAGCCGGGCCTCCTGCGCCGATCCTGTCCCCGCCGGTGTTGACGGTGATCGACGCGTCCGGGTGCGCGGCCGCCGGGTGATGCGGGCGGTACGACGCCGGCGGGGCGGCCAGGGCGACGCCGGCCGTAGCGGCGGCGAGAGCCGCGGCCGCTGCCACCGCCCGAAGCTGGTATTTTGCGCCCATGGGCATGGGACTGTCCCTTTCCGTGCAATTCAGGAATGCCTAGCCGATAACATCGGTGCTAATGCCGCCAGCCATCCCTTTGATGTGAAAGGCACTGGCATCGTCCGAGCAATTCGCAGCGGGTCTTACCCGGTGCCGCCGCCGAATAACACCCATGAAATTGGCGCGGAATAATCCTTGCCGGGAAATAGCCCACCTATTGTCCGGTGATGTCAGGGAGGGCGGTGCGGCGGTGGGCGGCCGCGGCTGGCCTCGCGAGCTGAACGCTTTGGGTGCGAGTCGGCTAAGTACACGATGGGGGCCGGGCGCAGGAGAGGGCGGACATGACGGCAGACGCGGGGTTGATCGGCAGGCCGCCTGCGGGCGACGGGGAAGCGTTCCTGGCGGTGATGTCGCGCCATGAGGAGTTCGGTGAGTTCATCACGAGCCGTGCCTCGCTGCTGCATCAAAGCGCTTATCGCCTGTGCGGTGACTGGCACCTCGCCCACGATCTCGTTCAGGACACGCTGCTCAAGGCTTACCTGCACTGGCCGCGCGTCCGGCAGGCGGACAGCCCGGAAGCCTACGTCCAGCGCATCTTGCTGAACGAGGCACGCACCCGGTGGCGGCGAGGTGAGCGGATGGTGCCGGTCTCGCGCCTGCCGCAGGGGCATGAGCCGGCTGCGCCCGACGTGGCCGACGAGGTCGCCCGCCGGGCGGGCCTGGCTCAGGCGCTGCTGGCACTGCCGTTGCGGCAGCGCGCCACGATCGTCGCGCGCTACCTGGAGGGGATGAGCGAGCGCGAGACCGCCGCCGCGCTCGGCTGCAGCGAGGGCACCGTGAAGAGCCAGACCTCACGGGCGCTCCGCACCCTGCGAGCACTCCTGGGACATCAGCGGAAGTAAACTGGCTGGTCAGAGATATATTTCGCACCGAAAGTTCACTTAGCTTGGTCTACTGGGGCGGTAATGGACACACCGGAGCTTTCCGCCTGTGCGCTGGACGCATTGTTCGACCAGTCGCCGGCCGCCGTGATCTTTGTTGACGTCGAACTGCGCGCCCAGCGAGCCAACGCGGCGTTTCGCCGGCTGACGGGCCTGTCGGAGGAGGAGCTAGTCGGCCACCGCCCATCGGAGACCCCAAGGTCAGGCCGCGTCTCGGATACCGGCCGCATCGAGCGCATCCTCGCCGAGCAGGTGATCGACGCGGGCGTTCCTGTGGTCAACATGCCCATTGAGTACACGGCAGAGGGCCGGCGCTGGGTCTTCGCCTGGACGGCCTACCGGGTGACAATCCGCGGCCGGGTGATCGGCGCGGTGGCCTCCCTCACCGACGTCACCCAGGCGGCGCAGGCGCGGGCGGACCTGGACCTGCTCGAGCGGGCCGGCAGCCGCATCGGGACCACGCTCGACGTTCACCGCACGGCGGCCGAGCTCGCCGTCCTGGCCGTGCCCGAGGTCGCCGACGGGGTCGCGGTCGACCTGCTTGACGCGGTACAGCTGGAGGAGGACCCCGCCAGCGCCGGCAATCGCGAGCTGCGGTTCCACCGGTTCGCGGTGGTGGACGCCACGGCCGCCTGCACCGGCAGCGCCAAGGTGGACGAGATGTACACGGTGCCGATCTCCTGTCAGCCGGCCGGAGTGTTCCTGCGCGGTGAGCTCCTGGTGGCGCGAGACCGGGACGAGCTGAGCCGGCTTGGCCTGCCGGCGCACATCGTGCAGCCCCTGCTCAACCAGGGCGTCCACACGCTGATCATGGCCCCGCTGACCGCGCGGGGTGTCACCCTGGGGGTAGCCACCTTCAGCCGGGTGCGGAACCGGGAGTCATACGGCGAGGCGGATGAGCGGCTGGTCCGCGACCTGGCGGCGCGGGCGGCGGTGCACATCGACAACGCGCGGCTTTACACCCGCGAGCATGAGGCGGCGGTGACGTTGCAGCGTAGCCTGCTGCCCCGCGACATCCCCTCAGTGCCGGGCCTGGAGATCGCCCACCGGTACCGGCCGGCCAGCCGGGCCGCGGAGATCGGCGGCGACTGGTTCGACGTCGTCGCGCTCGAGGATGGCCGGGTGACCCTGATGGTCGGCGACGTGACCGGCCACGGCATCCGCGCATCGGCGATCATGGGGCAGCTGCGCACCACCGCCGCGGCCCTGACCCGCCTGGGCTGCCCGCCGGACGAGATCTTGCGCCAGCTCGGCCCCGTGGTCGCCGCCCACGGGGACGAGGCCGGCGCCACCTGCTTGCAGGCGGTGTATGACCCGGCCTCGCGGCGCTGCCGGCTGACCAGCGCCGGCCATCTCCCGCCGGCGCTGCGCCATCCCGACGGCGCTACCGAGTTCATCGACGTGCGGGTCGGCCCGCCGCTCGGGGCGGGCGATGACCAGCACCCCGCGGTGGAGCGGCAGCTACCGCCGGGCAGCATCCTGGCCCTGTACACCGACGGGCTGATCGAGGAGCCCGGCCAGGACATCGCCGGCGGCATGTCCCGGCTGGCCCGGGCGCTGGGCGACGGCCCCACTGGATCGCTGGAAGAGCTGTGCGACAGCGTGCTCGCCACCCTGGCTCCGCGCATGCGGGACGACGTCGCCCTGCTGCTCGCTCGCACCACCACCACCCCATAGCCCGCACCACCACCCCATAGCCCGTGCCGCAGGCGCCCGCGGGCGGGTGATCGCTGGCCACGGTCATGGAGTTTCCGATCACAAGCTGTTACTCTCTGTATCCGCATTATGGCTAACTGCGGGATCGGGGAGGGCGGATCGGATGCGGGGGCGCGTCATGCTCCGGGCTCTCGCCTGGGTGCTGACGGTGCTAGTGACCGGCCTGGTCGGGGGCATACCGCAAGCGGGCGCGGCGACCCTGGCCACCGCCGTCTGGTCGGCGTCGAGCACCGTGACGGGGGCGACCGGCGCCAGCTACACCTACTCGTTCACCGCGGCGACGTCGGCGTCGCTTAGCTCGGTCACCATGACCGTCCCCGCCGGCACCGGGGGAACCCCGGCCGTCGGCACCGTCAGCCCGGGCAGCCTGGCCGGCGGCACCGTCTCGCTGGTCGGCAGCACGCTCACGTACTCGTTCGCCGCCACCCAGGTCGGCCTAGGCACCGCGGTCTCGATCCAGGTCAGCGGGCTGACCAACACCAGCACCGCCGGGACCTACACGTCCCAGGTCACCACGCGGAATGGCGCGTCCGCGGTAGATACCGGCCCGACGGGACCGTTCGCGTTCACCGGCACCGCGCTGACCAGCCCGACGCTGACGGCCTCCTCCTCCACGGTCGGGGCAGCCAGCGCGAGCTACACCTATGCCTTCACCACGACGTCGCCTGGCCTGATCACCTCGGTCACGATGACGGTCCCGCCGGGAACCGGGGGATCGCCCATCGTCGGCACGGTCAGCCCGCCCGGGCTGGCCGGCGGCACCGTGACCCTGTCAGGGACCACGCTGACCTACTCGAGCATCTCGCTGACGCTCCCGCCGGGGACCGCGGTCTCGATCGAGATCGACGGGCTCATCAACACGGCGACCGCCGGCCACTATGACTCGGAGGTCGTGACCAGCTCCACGGGCACCGTCGTGGACGCGGGGACTTCCGCCCTCAGCATCACCGGCCCGCTCACCCTGTTCACGCCGGACTCGCTGAGCTGGGCCGGCACGCTGAACGGCAATGACCAGTCCATCCCCGACACGACCGCCGCTGACCAGGGACTGACGGTCAGCGACCAGACCGCGACCGCCGACGGCTGGCATGTCACGGTCGCGGCGACGACCTTCACCAGCGGCGCGCACACGCTGCCCGACGCCGGCACGCTCGTGGTGACCGGCAGCCTGTCCGCCGTCACCGCGACCATGGGGTCCACCGCGGCCTGCGACACCAGCTGCGTACCGCCGGACAACACCGTCGGCTACCCCGTGGCCATCACCACCGCCAGCGCGTCGCCGGTTCCCTCGAGCATCTACGACGCCCAGGCCAACAGCGGGCTGGGCGTAACCACCCTCGGCGGCGCCAGCTCAGCCGATCCCGTGGGCTGGTGGCTCAACGTGCCGGCCGACGCCGCCGCGGGCAGCTACAGCTCGACGGTAACCGTCAGCATCGTCTCCGGGCCATGAGCTGGCTGGCGCTCACGCTGGCGCAAGTGGCTGGAATAGTACCGAGGGGTCTGGCGTTCCTTCCCCTGTCGGTGCGTTAGTGTCCCCCGGGCCTAATCACTGCCTTCATGGAATACCGTCCGGCTGGAGCCATGTCGAGCCCTTCGCCGTGAGGCGACCTTCGCACCGGCCACGGCACGCCCTCGTGAGCACGCGCTCCCGGGGGCGCTGTCATGTCCGGCCCCGTTCCTGGTCCTCCCGGCGCCGCTGTGCCCAGGGGTGGAGGAACTCGGTGTGGAACCAGCGGCCGAACAGCTGGCTGCCGTAGACGACCCAGCCGGCGCCGATCAGCCACGACTGCACGATCAGCACGGTGCCGAGCGCGCCGTAGCTGACCGCGTTCTCGGCCACCAGCGGCTGGAAGACCAGGCCGGAGAAGAGCCGCAGGCCCGCCAGGCACACCAGCGTCGCCACCGCCCCCGGCAGCGCCGCCAGGTAGCTCACCCGGCCACCGAGCAGGAAGCGCAGTCCCCACCAGAAGAAGACGATCCCGAGCACAAGCGCCGCCGACAGTCCGCTCGCGTCCCGGGCCAGCCCGCCGCTTAGCGTGCCCGTCGTCGCCTCGGTGTAGAGGTAGGCGACGAGGGCGGCCAGCCAGGCGGCCTGACGCCAGATCTTGTGCCACGGCCCGGCGGGAAGGCCCCAGATCCGCTCGAACCCGGCCTGGACGCTGCCCGCGAACGAGATCCCGCTGACGACGAGCAGCACGGCGCTGAAGCCGCTTGTCGTGCTCAGCACCCGGGCCGGGGCGGAGAACAGCCGGGTGATCGCGTTGGCCGAGGAGCCGGTCAGGCCCATGCCGTAGATCACCCAGGCGGCCAGGCCGCTGTGCGGGACGGGGCTGGCCGCGGCGATGACGATGAGCAGCGGGATCACGGTGAGGATGGCCAGGGCCGCGAAGCCCATGGCCCGGTGCATGAGCTCGAAGTCCCTGCCGCTGCGGTACAGGTCCTTGATGCGCAGTTCGTGCCAGGCCCGCCCGGCGCCTCGCAGCAGCGTGGGGTGCAGGGCCCGCCGGGCGCCGCGCAGCACCGCGTGCCACACCGCCAGGAACCGGTCCTCGCCGTCCCACCACGATCGTCGCGTCATCATGGAACTCATTACCCCGTTGAACGGGGTCGGCTTCCATGCGACGGCCGGCGTCCTGCCCGGGCACGCCTGAGCCAGGCTCGCGAAGTTAGTGGCCGGCCTCGGTCACGTTCGCCTCGCTCGACCGGTCCCTGCCGTTGGGACCTGAGCCCATATCGGTGCGTACCGTTGTCTTACCGCGCGCGCCGCCCGCGATGATCCGCGGCAGCGCCAGGGGAACCTCCTCCAGCGCGATCTCCTGCTGAACGGGAACGGTGACCGCGCCCGACGCGACCTCGGCCGTTATCCGGGCGAGCAGGCCGGGCTTGTCCCGCATCATGAAGTTGCTCACGGTGATCCGCTGCGAGGCGAGCAGTTCCTCGCTGGCGGTGAAGGTCACGGAGACCGCCGCGCCGCCGTCGCGGACCAGCCCGGCGTACTGGCTGAAGCGGGCCTGGTCGCGGGTCAGGTCGAGGAGGGCGTCGATGCCGCCGGGATGGGTCGCGCGGACCTGCTCCGCGACGTCACCCGCCGTGTAGTCGGCCGTCCGCGCCGCGCCCAGCCGCCGGATCCACTCCTGCGCGTCGGGCCGGGCGGTGGCGATGACTTCCGCGCCGCGCGCGGCCGCCAGCTGAACGGCGAAAACCCCCACCCCGCCGGTGGCCCCCACGACCAGCACCGACTGCCCGGCCCGCAGGCCGATCGCGTCGACGGCCCCGAGCGCGGTCATGCCCGCGGTCGGCAGCGCGGCCGCGATGCTGGCGGGCATGCCGTCGGGGACCCGCTGGAGCGCACCGCTGTCCGGCGCCTGCGTCACCACCGTGTACTCGGCGAAAGTGCCGTGGCCCAGCGGGGCGCGCAGGAACTGGCCGTGCACGCTGTCGCCCGGCTTGAGGCCGTGCACCGCCCCTCCCGCCTCCACCACCAGGCCCGCGCCGTCCACGCCGAGCACGAGCGGGTACACATGCGGCAGCTGGGCACCGAATTGCCCGGCGGCGATGCCCAGGTCGATCGGGTTCAGGGACGCGGCCGCCAGCCTGACCAGCACCTCCCCTGGCTCAGGGCGGGGGAGCGGCAGGTCCATCAGCTGCGGTGCCTCGCCGGTCTTGTGCACTGCCACGGCACGCATGGGACATCTCCTCCAGTCAGGGGTCGCCGCCGATGCGGGGCGATAGCCTCAGTCAACCCGGTGCGGGCGCGGAGCTGAAGGACCGATCCAGTCCGCATTGATACCCTACAGGTATGGACGAGTTGGCGTCGCGGCAGCTCAGGTACTTCGTCGCGGTCGCGGAGGAGGCCGCCCTGGCGGTCGAGCTCGTCCTCGGCCGATTCGGCGAGCAGGCGCTGCCTGGTGCCGCAGGGAGGGGACGGCGGGCCGTCTGGGGAGGGACGGGGCACCGCGGCAACGGCGGGCTAGAGGGTGGCGCGGGCGCGGGCGCGGCCGTCGGCGAGGAAGGTGACAATGCCAGCGAGGCCGTCGAGGTCCCGCAGTGGGCGAGCGGCGCCGAAGGGGGCGTTCCAGAACTCGTCGCCCGCCGGACCTGGCCTGGCCCTACGTAGGCGTACGGCTCGGCGAGGTGGGCGTCTCCCGGTGACACGCCGTAGTTCACGTCGCCTACCCGGATCGCCACGTCGAAGTGCTCGGGCCAGAGCACCGGTGTCTCGGCGGGCGCGAGCCTGGCCAGCGCGGCGTTGCCCAGGGCGAGCGCGTCGATGATGGCGTCGGCGTGCTCGCGGTGCAGTTCGAGCGGGTCGTCGATCCCGATCCCGCAGCCGTCCCTGTAGGCGCCGTCGGGCGGGCCCGCGGCGAGGCCGAGGCGCTCGCCCAGCGTGCGCACGCTCTGGCCGCCGATCTGTGACTGGCTCTGTCCGGTCAGGACGCGCGAGCCCTGAACGCGCACGGCCGGGTCGAACGCGGTGGCAAAGCCACCCGGCACGACGCGCAGCCTCAGCCTGCCCGTGGCCCGGTACTGCGGCCCGGCGAGAACCATCTCGGCCACCGCGTGCAGGCTGCGGCGGGCCACCGTGAGCGCGTCTGGATCCATAGGGCAATTATCGGCCGGGCCTGACCCCATTCGGGTGGCCGGGCGGGGAGCGTTTCATGAAACATTAACGGAGCTGCGCAAATATTCATGGTTCGTTAACAGTGGCCGACCTACGTTCCTGGTACCCAGCCAACGAAAGGGAGGGTCCGTTGCGTAGCGCAACCAGTTATCGCAAGAAAAGCAGAAAGGTCCGCAGGCCCCTGGGCAGGCTGTCCGCCGTGGCCTTCGCCGCGGTCGCGGCCGTCTCATTCCTCGCGACGGGAGCGGCGCCGGCCAGTGCCGGCACCACGACCGGCACCACCAGCAACAGCACTACCACTAACAGTGCCACGACCGGCACAACCCCGGCCAACTGGGTGAAGCCCACGACGCCTGCGGACGTGCCGTACGCGCTCCCGGTGAAGCTGCCATCCACCACAAGCTCGCCGACGGTGGCGTCGGATGCCCCGTACACCCCAGCCGTGCTCAACCTGATCGCCCAGCTCGAGCCGGGCAGTCCGCCGACCTCCTCCGAGCTGGCCAACGCCAGCATCCTCTTCCATGGCGGGACCAATACGACCTGCAACAACGTCGGCCCGACGGCGGCACCGACCGGAACCACGCCGAGCATCATGGCGCCCTGCTGGACCGATGCTCAGGGCGTGAACACGTTCTCTGGGCCGAACGCCGAGGCGACTACCGGCCCGACCACCTTGATGAACCTCGCGTCCTCCTTCGACACCGAGCTCGGCAACGTGTGGGGGCAGGCCGAGGGAACTGAGGCCAGGGAGCTCATGGTCACCGGGCTCTTCGGCCCGCAGACCGACATCGACCGGCTGCCGAACTGGGGCAGGAACCTGACCACGACCGGCGAGGACCCGACGCTGAGCGGCACGATGGTCGCCGCCCAGATCAACGGGATCCAGGGCGCGGGCGCGCTGTCGGAGATGAAGCACTTCGCGGTCTACAACGGGCAGAACCAGAGCACCAACACCCAGATCTCCGACCAGGCCCTGCACGAGATCTACCTGACGCCTTACGAGTCCGGGTTCGTCGACGCGCAGGCCGCCGCGACCATGTGCTCCTACCAGATCTGGCAGGACACCTCGACGACGCTGCCCGGGAGTGTCTCCTCCCTATCCGGCACCGAGCCGGCCAGCCCGTACGCGACGTCCGGGCAGGACCCGCAGACGTGGCCACTCGATGAGTCGCATTACTCCTGCGAGCAGCCACTGACCCTCACCTACGCGCTGCGCAACCTGTGGGGGTCGGTGGCGATGGTCGGCTCCGACTACCCGGCCACGCACAGCACCAGTGCCATCTTCCAGGGCGAGGACCAGGAGCAGCCGACGACCAACGGCTACTTCAGCGCGAGCGACAGCCTCAGCCCGTCGGCAGGCCTCGACGCCACCGGAGACACCTGCGCCGACGCGTCAGGCAACGCCGAGTCCTGCTCGGCCGCGGGCGCCGTCCACGTGGGCGGCGTGCCCGGCCCCGGCTGCCCGGCGACCGGGTGCACGCTGGTGCAGGCAGTGGCCAACGGCTCGGTCCCGCTTTCTGTCTTCAACCAGGCGCTGGCCGAGATGCTCTACCAGGAGCAGCGGTTCGGCATGCTCGGCTGCAACCAGGCCCCGGTCGCGACCAGCTGCACCAACCCGGGCGGGGTGAACGGTGACACCAGCGGCGACGCGCTGCTGCCGGCCGGCCCCGCGCACGGCGCGACGCCGACGGCCGACCTTGGGACCAAGAGCGGTGACGCCGCCGTCGTCGAGCGTGAGTCCGAGGAAGGAGCGGTGCTGCTGCAGAACCACGACTCCACCCTGCCGATCACCCAGAGCGACCTGAGCAAGGGCGTCCTCGTCACCGGCCCTGGGGCCGAGTACACGATCGCCGACCCGACCGGCGAGGCGTCAGTCGGGTTCGCCGACCGGGACGCGATCAGCCCGCTCGAGCAGCTCAAGGCGTTCACCGGCGACCCGGGCTCGTTCACCTACGTGCCGGCCAACGCACCCTCGGGCGAGCCGGTGCCCTCCTCGGCGCTGTCGGACTCGGCCACCTCGCTCACTGGGCACCTGGACCGGACCACCGGGCCGGGCTCGCCTGCGACCGACTCGTCCATCAACTTCACTACCGCCCCAGGGGCGGGCGGGCAGCTCGCACCGGGTGACTACACGTGGACCGGCTACGTGTACGTTCCTGCGACCGACACCTACACGTTCCGCTTCCAGGACAGCAGCGGCGTGGCCGCCACGGGCGTGACGTTCACCCTGGACGGCACCGCGCAGAAGCTCGCCACCGCGGCCGACGTCTACGGCACCGGCGTCACCGGCGCGCACAGTGCGGCCCTGCCCGGGTCGCCCACCGACGCCGGCTACACCCAGGGCGGCCTGACCAACCTGGCGGCACCGAGCGCCACCCTGACCGGCGGCACCTACCACCAGGTCACGATCACCTTCGACAACACCACCAGCGGCCCGGCCAGCTTCCGCTTCGCCTACTCCCGGGCCAATGGCGACATCGTCGACGCCGCCGCGGCGGCGAAGGGCAAGTCGCTTGCGGTCGTGTTCCTGAACGACAACGGCGCCAGCACCACCATCCCCAACCCCTACGGCACCTCGCCCGCCACGATCTCGGCCCCTGAGTCGCTCAGCGCGGCCAGCACCGCGCTGGTAGAGGCGGTCGCGGCGGTCAACCCGAACACGGTGGTCGTGCTCAACACGACCAACCCGGTGCTGATGCCGTGGCTGGGCAGCGTCAAGTCCGTGCTGGAGATGTGGTTCTCCGGCGAGGAGGGCGGCACCTCCACCGCCCGGCTGCTGCTCGGCCTGGCTGACCCCAGTGGCCATACGGACATCAGCTGGCCCGCCAGTGCCACGGACACGATCTGGGGCTACAACGAGACCGTGCCGCTGTACCCCGGCGACACCACCGGCCCGCACCTGGAGCGCCTGAACAACGGCCCGAACGGGACGACCGACGAGACGGAGGGCATCTACAACGGCTACCGGTTCTTCGACAAGGAGGGCATCACCCCGGCGTTCCCGTTCGGCTATGGCCTGTCGTACAGCAGCTTCGGCTACTCCGGCGAGCGGGTTACCCGCACGTCCGACGGCGGGCTCAACGTCAGCGTCCGGGTGACCAACACCGGCCGTGACGTCGGGTCCACCGTGCCCCAGGTGTACCTGGGCGCGCCAGGCAAGCAGCCGGCGGGCATCCAGTTCGCCGTGCGGCAGCTGTCGGCCTATGACCGGGTCACGCTTCAGCCCGGGCAGTCCGCCCAGGTGACGATGCACGTGCCGCTGCGCCAGTTGCAGTACTGGTCGTCGGCCAGCCAGAAGTGGATCACCGCCGCCGGCGCCAGGACCGTGTACGTCGGCACCGCGGACTCGCTGTCCAGCCTGCCGCTGCGACAGCAGGTGACGATCCCGTCCTCAGGCACGGTGACGTGCGATGACACCCAGCTCAGCGCCGTCCAGGTGCAGGGCAACGTCGTCGTGCCCGCCGGCGCCTGGTGCGACGTGATCGACAGCTCGGTCGCGGGCAGCGTCATGGCCAGCGGCACCGGGCTGCGGATCGCCGGCTCCACCATCGGCGGCAGCCTGGTGGCCGTTGGCGTCCGCGCCGCCGACGACCCGCTCAGCGCCGGGGCCAACGTGGTCTGCGACACGACCATCGGCCGTGACCTGGTGATCAAGGGCAGCGGCAGGTTCGCACCGTGGAACCTCGGGCAGTGCGGCGGCAACACCGTCGACGGGAACCTGGCGTTTACCGGGAACACCGGGTCTGGGAACGTTCTGTCGGGAAATTCGGTTACGGGCAGCCTGGACTGCGCGGGAAGCGGCTCGGTCGCCGCGGCCGGCAATAAGGTCAAGGGCCGCTCAGAAGGGCAGTGCGCCCAGTGACCGCGGCGCCGGCGGCCAGCCGCCGGCGCGCCCTGGCCGCCGCGGGAGGCATCCTCCCGCGGCGGCCGCGGGTCGCGGCGGCTGCCCTCATCATCGCGGGCTTCCTCGCGCTGGCCGGCTGCGCGAGCGGCTCAGGCGGCGGCGCGGCAGCGACCGCGAACGTCTTCACCACCTCGCACCAGGTATCGCTGGGGCAGGTCAACGCGGAAGTCGCCGCCCTCTACAGCGCTCACCCCGCGCTCTCGTCGTTCGACGTGCAGGACGTCGCCTACACGGCCAAGTCCCGCCAGAGCGTGCTCCGCGACTGCACCACGGCGGGCCCGGCCGCGGGCTCGCAGGACGCGGAGACGGGCCAGATCGTCGCCTGCGCGCCGCTTATCTTCTACTTCTACAGCTACGGCAGGCAGGCGTCGGTGCCGGCGGCCACGACCCTGGCCGGCGACCTGTACTGGTACGCGGTCGATCACGTCGCCGGTCCCGTGAGCGTCCAGGCCAGCCTCAACGAGCTGCTCCAGGGCTGGAAGCTGCCGGTGCCCGGGCTGAGCAAGGCGCAGCAGCGGACCGTGGTGGCGAGCTCGGTGCTCACCGCGGCTGACGACACGATGCTCACCTACCGCGGCGTGCACATGGTCATCACCGATCGGCTGGCCGGGAGCACGAAGGCCCAGCAGATCACGGCGGACATGGGCACCGTCACCGGCACGGAGCACATCGATTACGGTGCCGCCACGGCAACGATCCGTGTCACCAGGCAGGCCGCCTACTTCACTGGCAGCCAGGCGGGCCTGGCCTCCTATGTTGGCCTGCCCGCCAGCGCGGCCGCCAAGGCAGCGGGCCGGTGGGTGGTGATCAAGGCCGGGACCAGCGAGTACCAGGACCTGGCGGCGGAGAACACCCTCTCCGCGCTGCCGTCCAGCGTCCTTCCTGCCGCCTCGCAGGTCAGCCAGGTGCGCACCGCGACCGTCGGCGGGCAGAAGGTCTACGTGCTGAACTGGACGACGACCCCCAGCGGATCGGCGACGCCGATCAGCGTCCGGCTCACCCTGACGGCCACGCCCAAGGTGCTGCCGGTCAGCGAGACACTCACGACGAAGGGAGAGTCCAAGACGGTCACCTTCAGCAACTGGGGGGCCGCCTTCACCGTCGCGGTGCCCGCTCAGTCCGTCCCCTACGCGCAGGTGAAGGGCTGACGCGCTCCTTCAGCTCAGCGGCGGTGGGCGGGTTGGCGCCGCCCCGCTCGCACGTCATGCCGGCGATGACGCTGGCCAGGTCAAGCACGTCGGCCACGGGCAGGGCCGGCAGCGCCTGGCCGGCTTCGCCGCCCTGGTGATGATCGTGCAGCGCGGTAAGGACGCCCGCGGTGAAGGCGTCGCGGGCCCCGGTCGGGTCGACGACGTCCACCGGGAAGGCCGGCCGGTACACCACCGATCCGGCCGCCCGCACGGCCAGCACGCCAGCGGCGCCGCAGCTGACGATCGCCAGTCCCGCGCCGAGGCGCGCCCACTGCTCGGCGACCGACTGCGGTGCCCGGCCCGCGTACAGCCAGTCGATGTCCTCGATGCCCGCCTGGATGACATCGGCTGAGCGGAGGGCGCGCTCAAGCAGCACGCGCCCCTGCCCTGGCGTCGGCATCACCTCGGCGCACATGGCCAGGTCCAGGCACACCAGCGCACCACGCTGGCGCAGGCGGCTCGCCGCCCGCAGCACCCGGGCCGTGCTCGCCGCTGAGCACCAGGCCAGGGAGCCGACGTGCACGATGGTGGTCTCGGCCGAGATCCAGGCCAGGTCGCCCGCGGTCCAGGGCCAGGCCGAGGGATCGCTGGCGTAGAAGGTGGCGCGCTCACCCTTGCCCGGGGCTGCCGGGCCGACGTGGATCGGGGTGGGCTCATCCATCTCCGGCGATCCGCTGACGTCGACACCGCTTTGCGCGGCGTAGCGGCGCAGCAAGCGCCCGAGCGCGTCCCGTGACAGGTGCGCCATCAGGGCCACCGGATAGCCGAGCCGGGCGACACTCACCGCGATCGACAGGGCACCCCGGCCGGGCAGTGCCCGCAGTGGCACGCCGTCGGGCGTCATGGCGGATCCGGATGGCAGCGTCAGGTCCACGAGCGCCTCGCCCACCACCGTAATCATCCAGCGCTCCATTCCGCGCGGCCCTCGCCCTGTCCGTATCGAGTTGTCACCCAATTGCCAGGACGCCTTGACCATGCACTCAGGAAACTTAAATCCAAATTCATCAATGGTCAATACATGCGCAACGGCTCGTTATGCCGGATTTATGCGTTAGTAAAGCAGAAATGCGAATTCCGCGTTGATTGCGGATAGGTAGGCTCCGGGTGGGCGGTGCTACCAGTCGGGGTCGCAGATCAGCGCGGTCGCGTGCGCGTCGGCGGCGGCCAGGGCCCCGTGCCGTTCCGCGTCATCGAGATCGCCCGCCACGACGGCGATGCTCCCGGCGAGCTCCGGCGGGCACCGGCGGGCCAGTTCCTCGATGATTCCCGTGATGAACGGCCCGGATTCGGCTGCGAGCCTGGCGTCGACCACCACGCAGTCGGGGTCGAGCAGGGTGGCCAGCGGCGCGAGCGCGCGGCCCACCAGCGGCCCGAGCTCGGCTCCCTTCCCGAGGATGGGGCGGGTCCACAGGCCCCGCACCGCCTTCTCGGTGATGAGGCAGCCGCGGCTTCCGCAGACGCACCGCGGGCCGTCCGCCCTGACCTGCACGTGGGCCAGCTCCCCCGAGAAGCCATGTGCCCCGGTGAACAGCCGGCCGTCGAAGACGAACCCGGCCCCGATGCCGTCGGCCACGCAGATATGGAAGACGGCGCGCCGCCCCCGCCCCGCGCCGAACCTGGCCTCGCCGAGCGCGGCCAGGTTGGCGTCGTTCACCATCAGCACCGTGCAGCCAAGCAGGCCGGCCAGCGCCGGTCGCGGGTCCTCCTCCAGCCACGGCGAGCGCGGCAGCACGCGCCCGCCGGTAGCCTTCTGGCTCCCCGCAGCCAGATCCCGCGGGCGGGGCGCCCGGTGGGCCTCGCCCACCGGGAAGGGCACGGACAGGACGGCAAGCCGAGGCGGCCACGGTGCGGCGGCGTGGAGTCGCCCGGCGGCTTCCTTGACTGACCGTGACCAGGTGTGCCACGGCTCCAGCCACGGAGCGCACTCGCGCGCCTCGCTGCTGGCGCCGTCACCGCTGAGCGACGAGACCGTGGTGGACCAGTCCTTCCGCAGCGCGATCATCAGCACGGGCGGCAGCAGGGCGGTCCGCTGGAACCTGGCGGGCGGTCGGCCACGCGCTCCTGGGGCCGGCGGCTGGCGCGCCTGCGTCAGCTCACCCCGCGCGACCAGCGACGCCACCACTCCGGCGACGACGGTGCGCGACAGCCCGGTCAGTTCCTCAAGCTCGAGCCGGGTCAGGCTGACCGGGCTGGCGAAGCTCGCCAGGACCAGGCGCTCCACCAGGCCGATGGACGAGCTCTGACCACGGTGCATAGCGGACACCAGACCACCCCGACGATCGAGGAACCAAGAGGCACGCGCAGAATCCTGCTAGCCGGCCGTCAGCCAGTCAACCGGTCAGTCCGGACGCGACTTCCTGACGCACCGGCGGGATCGGGGGTAGCACCCTGGGCGAATGATTCAGGAGGCGACCGCCATGGCGACGCGCGGCGGTCTGATCCTGTTCATTTTCGTCAGCTCTCATGGCCTGCGTTCAGGCAACTCACGGAGCAGGAGACCCATGCGGGCAACAGCACGCACCATCCTGGCCGTTATCTGCGCAACCGGCGCGATCACGGCGGCGGCCACCTCGGGTGGCAGCGCGCTCGCGGCCAGCGGTGCCAGTACCACGGCCATCCACACCACGGCGGCCAGTCGGCCCTGGCTGCCGTCCACCCCGACGTACTGGCCGCAGGTAGTCGGCCAGCAGGCCACTCGCCCGCAGACCATCACCAGCGGCGTGCAATGGAACACCGACACCTACCAGACCGTCGGCGGGGCGCAGAAGGCCCAGGTCTTGAACATCGACCTGACCAACCCCAACCTTCACTTCGGCGCGGTCGAGGCGGGCGACAAGCTGATCGACCCGTCGGACGAGACGATCTCGTCGATGGCCACGCGGACCGGTGCCATCGCCGGCGTGAACTCTGACTTCTTCGCCATCAACACGACCGGCCAGCCGAACGGCATGCTCATCCAGAACGGCGTCCTTGAGGCAAGCCCGGTCGCCTCCTGGCCCTATGACATGGAAGTCCTCACCAGCGGCCAGATCGAGATGGCCACCGAGACGTTCAGCGGGACGGTCGACGACACCACGACCGGCGCCACCGACCCGCTGGCCGCGCTGAACCGGATCGACCAGAACAACCTCACCGAGGTGACCCCCTACCTGGGCGCGGTCTCCATCGGCGCCTCCACGATCGCGGCTGGCACCGTCGCCAATGGCGTCCTCACCATCACCAGCGTGAAGACCAGCCAGACCGCGCTGCCCGCGCTCACCGCCGGGCAGGAGGACCTGATCGCGCGGCGCGGCACCGCGGACTCGACCTGGCTGCAGAAGGTGCACGCGGGCGACACCCTGACGGTGTCCGACTCCCTCGCGCCTTACGGCCTCGACCAGATTCAGACCGCCCTGAGCGGCGGGGCCTACCTCGCGCAGAACGGCGCGATGGCGGTTCCGGTAACGGGCGGCGGGGAGAACAACGTCGCCTACCCAATCGTCGGGATCGGCGTCAGCAAGGACGGCACCCACGCGATCGAGGCCGTATTCGACGGCAGGCAAAGCGAGAACCAGGCCGTCGGCCTGACCCGGCCGCAGTTCGCCCAGTGGATGCTGGCCCACGGCGCCTACAACGCGATCGAGTTCGACTCCGGCGGCTCGGCCGAGATGGTGGCCAGGCTTCCAGGCCAGGCCGGCGTCAGCGTCCTGAACACTCCGTCGGACGGCCACGAGCGGGACGTGGCCAACGGCCTGTTCCTCTATTCCACCGAGGCGGCCCCGGCCGCGGCGACCAGGGCGGTCGTCAACGGAGACAAGCCGATGGCGATGCTGGCCGGCGACGCCGAGCAGGTCAGCGCGTACGCCACCGACGCCGAGGGCAACCCGGCGGCCACCGGCGTCCAGGTCTCGGTCGAGCCGTCGTACCTGGCCACCGTGGCCGGCAGCCCGACGGGCAGCGGCACCAGCGCCAGCCTGACGCTCACGGCGGGAAGCCACCCCGGCCTCGGCTGGCTGGTGGCCAAGGCAGGCGACCATGTCGAGTCCCGAGTGCCGTTCACGGTCACGGGCAAGCCGCGCAGCCTGAGCGTCTCACCGTCGGAGCCGGACATCAGCAACGGCGGTACCCAGCAGTTCAGCGTGACGGGAACCGCCGACGGTGGCACCACGCTGACGATGACCCCCAAGGACGCGACCTGGACCGTATCCCCGGCTAGCCTCGGCACGGTCAGCAGCGGCGGCCTGTTCACCGCGGCGGCGACCGGCAACGGCCTGGCCACGATCACCGCCGCGGCTGGCGGGGCCAGCGCGACCGCCTCGGTCGCGGTCGGCAGCTCAGCGACGGTCCTCGACCCGATGACCGACACCGGCAACTGGTCGCTCAACACCACCAACGGCGCTACCGGCTCGCTCAGCGAGTCGACCAGCCAGGTCGCCCAGCCGGGCGACACCGGATCAATGGACGTGCACTACTCGATTCCGGCCGCGAGTGGCGTCTCGCAGGTGGTGTTCTCCTCCAAGAACGCGCTGACGGTCGGCAACTCGGCCAGCGGCCAGGCACCGACGGCGATCGGCCTGTGGATCAAGGGCATCGGCGGCACCCCCGGCACCCCGCTCGCGAACGGTGAGCTGACCTTCGCCGAGGCGTACACCGAAGCCAACGGGCAGACCGACACCTTCTACCCGACCACCGTCACCTACGACGGCTGGCAGCTCATCGAGGCCCAGGTCCCGCAGGGCGCGCAGCTCCCGATGACGCTGAACTTCCTTGATTTCCTCGTCATCAACCCGTCACCGGCGAGCACCGGCGACCTCTACGTGGCGGACCTGGAGGCTCTCTACTCGCCGCGGCAGTCGACGACGCCGCCCTACACAGCGATCCCGCAGAACCCGAAGTGGCTCCAGTACGTCGGCTCGCCGGCCCAGTTCGCGCCCGGTGGCGTGACGGTTGCGGCGTTCGGTGACTCGCACCTGCAGTCCGCCGACCACGACACCACCGGGTCGGTGGTCACCAGCGCCATCGCCTCGGCGATCCAGGCCCTGCCGGCCAACGCCACGCCGAACATGGTCCAGGTGGTCGGCAACCTCACCGACGCGGGCTCGCTTGCCGACGAGCAGTACGGCCAGCAGATGATGCAGTCGTTCGGGCTGCCGTTCCACAACACCGTGGGCGACAACGACATCGGCAACGGCGCCGACCCGGAGAACGGGAACTGGACGTCGGTGTTCGGCCCGACCCACTACAGCTACACCGACGGCCACGCCGAGTTCATCGACGTCGACAGCGCGTGGGAGGGGCTGCTCGCCTCCGACCCGTACCAGGTGCCGGACGAGGAGCAGTACGCCTGGCTGGTCTCCCAGCTGAGCGCGAGCACCTCGAAGGACATCTTCGTGGTCACGCACGCGTCGCCGTACGACCCGCACCCGATCGCGAACAGCCAGTTCACCGACCGGTACGAGGCGCAGATGTACGAGCAGCTGATCGACAACTACCAGGAGACTCACCCCGGGACGCACGTGGTCCTGCTCAACAGCCAGTCCCGCGGGGTGGCCGAGCAGGTTCTCGACCCGGACGGGACCCTTGACCGGAACGGCCTGCCGAACTTCGACACCGCCGACGCGGGCGTGCCCGCCTACACAACGGTGGACCAGGGCGGCTTCTACAACTACGCGCTGTTCCACATCCTGCCCGATGGCACCATCCAGTTCGCCTTCCAGCCGGTACTGGCCACGATCGCGGTGACCGCTGCGCAATCCAGCCTCAGGATCGGCGGCCGTGAGCAGCTCACCGCCACCGGCACCACCCCGACCGGTGACAACCTCACCGCCCTGCAGGTGCCGATCGCCGACCCGGCCTCACACCAGTGGTCGAGCAGCAACCCGCGGGTGGCCGAGGTCGACCCGTCGACCGGGCAGCTACTGGCCCGCTCGCCGGGAACCGCGACGATCAGCGTGCTGTCCGGCGGCGTGACCGGCACGGTCACGGTGACCGTCACCAGGTAGCCGCCTGAGGTTCACCCGCATCCGCTCCCCCTGGCTGCCAGCCAGGGGGAGCGGTGCCCTTTCTGGCTGGCCACCGGGCTCAGTCGGCTGGCTGCCAGAGGCGGAATGCCGCGCCCTGGTCATCGGAGCATTCCGCGGACAGCCCGAATGGCCGGCGCTCGGGCTCGCCCGCCTGCCCGCCGGCCGCCCGGACCCGCTCAACCGCGGCGGCGATGTCATCGACGCGGTAGGACAACCGCACCTGCGGCTCCGCCGCCCTCGCCGGCGCGATGGCCAGCGGCGGCGTGACCTGCTCGGTCCGCCAGCCGCCGGCGTGGCTGGCGGGGAACGGCACCCGCAGGACGGCCTCGTAGAACTCCTTGGCCCGCCGCGCGTCCGCGGCCAGCATGGTCACGTTGGCCACGTCGCCCTGGCGAAGCCGGGTGGCCCCGGCCGGCGGCCGCAGCAGCATCCAGCGGTGCCCGAACGGGTCGACGATCACCGAGCCGCGCCCGTAGGGCTGGTCGGCCGGCTCCCGCTCCACCGCCGCGCCCTCGCGCCGGGCCCGCTCGGTGATCCCGTCGACGTCGTCGACCTGCAGGTGGAGGGTGTGGCTGAACGTCGAGGGGGAGTCGGGCGCGCGCACGGGCACGCTGGGCCACAGGTCGGAATGCTCCGAGAGCATCAGGACCCCGTCGCCGAGGCCGAGCTCGGCGTGGCCGATCGTGCCATCCGCGTTGACGTAAAGCTCGCCGCGGCGCTGCGCGCCGAGCACCTCGGCGTACCAGTCCATGGCTCGCCGGGCGTCGGACACGACGATGTACGGGGTCAGGGCCGGGGGCCAGGCAGGCTGGCGATCCACTGCGGTGGCGATGGTCGGCTGGGACATGGCTCCTCCTTGGGATGTGGTGGCTGGGGCCGCGAAGACCTCCTGGCTGAGCCGCTGCCGCAACCGCCGGGCGAAGCCCGGGTCGGGATCGGCTGGCGTGACCGGCTCGGGCAGCCAGGCAAGGAACGGTGCCTCCAGCGGATCGGTCACCGCGAGCCCTCCTCTCCCTGGTAGATCCGGCGAAAGGCGGCGCGGGCCCGCACGAGCAGCGCCTCAGTCGCGTGCACGGTGCGGCTCAGGTGCTGGGCTACCTCGGGCACCGTCAGCCCGTCCAGGTAGCGCAGCGTGAGTGCCGCTCGATGGTGCGGGCCAAGCTGGCCGAGCACCTCGCGCGCCCGGATGCGGTCGATGGCCGCCTCCCAGGGGTCATCGACGCGTGCTGGCTCGCGGTCAAGCAGGCGCAGACCGCGCTGCTCCCGCTCGGCTCGCCGCCAGTGGTCGGCAAGCTTGTGCCTGGCCACGCCGATCAGCCAGGGGATCGAGGGCTCGGGCGCACCCGGCACACGGGCGGCGTGCACGGCGGCAAGGAACGACTCGGCCGTGAGGTCCTCGGTCAGGCCTACGTCACCGCAGCGCGCCAGCAGGTAGCCGTAGACGTGCGGCAGCGCGTCGTCGTACAGCTTCAGCAGCCCGAACGCCGGATCGGGCCGCACCTGAGGGTGCGTCACACCCTTATCGTCGTCCGGGCGGCCGGTACTCCGACGGGTCAGGGCCGGATTTTCCCTGGCCCGGCTCGGGAGGAATCATGAGGCCCAGGCGGGCCTCGCGATCAGGCGGTCAGCCCGTACTCGATCGCCGTTGCGGCGCCGGTGCCGGTGTGCGCCGAGCTGGTGGCGGACACCACGGCGAGTGCGGCCCCTGCGACCAGGGCGGCGCTTACCAGCAAGCCAATTATCATCCTGCGAATGCTCATCACGAGTCCCAATCGAGAGAGCGGGCGAGAGCCGGATGTGCCCTCTTGTGTCCTAGTGTTCCCGTTCCCAAGATCATCAGCAATGGCCTGGCCGCGTGGAGCCGGCTGGTTCCCGCGGGAACCAGCCGGCCGCCCTGGTCAGGCGCGAGGCGCGATGTAGGCCGGCACCACGTACTCGCCGCCGTTGCCTACGCCGCTGTAGTCGTTGTTCTCATCGATGGCAGCGGCCGGCACCGCGCCGCCGCCGGACGCCTGAAGCAGCGCTTGCGCGCTCGCCGGGGCGTCGGCCGACACCGCGACGTTCACGGTGATCTGGTCCTGCTCGCCCGCCGCGAGGTGCACGCCGGACTTCGTCGTGCAGGTCAGCGTGGCGACATCGCAGGTCCAGCCGCCGCCGGCGGTGATCGACCTGGCGGTCAGCCCGGCCGGCAGGCCGGCCTGGAGCACCACGGGCGCGCTGGTCGCCGCGTAGCCGTCGTTGGCCACCCAGATCGTGTAGCTGCCAGCGCCGGCGCCGCCGCGGGAGAACGGGGCGTAAGGCACGCCGCCCGCGGACGTGTAGCCGGTCACGGCCAGCTGGGGGAGCTGGCCGATGGCGGTCGCATCGGTTCCTGTCGCGACGGCGGTGGCTCCGCCGCCCGAGACGGAAGCCGTGTTGGTGACCGACGGCTGCGTGTTGCTGGCCACCGCGACCCGCAGCGTGATCGGCGGGTAGGCCGATCCCGGCGCGAGGGGGTCGGACCGCTGGCAGGTCGGCTGCGGCTCGTAGGTGTTCGGCGGCGCGTTGCGGCCTGAGCTCGTCGGCGGCAGGGTCACCGGGGCGAGCGAGCAGGTCCAGCCGTCGCCGGTCATCTCGACCGGGGTCAGGCCGGGAGGCAGCGTGTCGGCCACGGTGACCGTGCCCGTCGCCGGCCCGGCCGCGGCCCCGTTGGACACCACCAGCTTGTAGGAGTCGGCGCTGTCGCCCTGCCGGAAGCCGCCCGGGTGGGCGGACGTCACTGTCAGGGCCGGCCCGGTGGCCGTCGTCGCCGCGGTGCCGCCGCCTGCGGCCGGCACGATCGTGGTAGCGGCGCTCACCGAGGCCGGCTTGCTCGCGTCACCGCCCCCGCTGACCTTGACCGTCTCGTTCCCGCTTGCGGGGGCGTTGGCGGCGACGCTGGCCACGACCGTGATGGGCGGCTCCTCGCCGTTCTCCCCGGGCAGCACGTCATCGCGGTAGCAGGTGTCGGCCGGCTCAGCCTGCGGCGAGGTGATCGCCGCGAGGTTGCAGCTCCATCCGCTGCCATACACGGCCGTAACGGTCACGCCCGTCGGTAGCCCGGTGAGCGTGGCGGTGACGGGGTCCGCCGTACCGCCTTGCGTCGGCGCTCCGCCCGTGTTGATGACGGTGATCTCGTACCGGCCGGTCCCGCCCTGCTGGAAGGCGCCGTCCACCGCGTTGTCGGCGGTCAGGCCGGGCACGCCGGTGATGGGCGTCGGGGTCGCGACCGAGGCCGACGGCTGGCCGGGCGAGCCGCCGGTCACAGAGACCCCGTTGGTCACGTGCAGCCCGCCGGTCGAGTCCTGGGTGCCGAAGCCGGTGCCCAGTGGCACCTGGACCGTCAGCGTGATCGGCGGGTAGGACTGGCCCGGCTGCAGGACGGCCGGGCTGCCGCCGGGACCGCCGGTCTCGGTGCAGACCTCCGTCGGGTCGTTGGAGGTGTCGCAGGTCCACCCGGAGCCGCCGATGGACACCATGGCGATGTTCGGGTCGACGATGTCGGTGAGCGTGACCGGGGTCGTACCGTCGGTCGGCGACTTGGAGGAGCTCGTCACGGTCAGCGTGTAGGTGTCGGCGCTGTCGCCCTGCTTGAAGCTGGTCGCGGGGGATGCGTCGGGCGAGTGCGCGACCGAGGCGATCGTCCACGGGCTGCCCGCCCCGGCCGTCGCGCTGTCGCTGGTACTGCCGGGCGCAGCCGGCGTGACGGGCAGCGCGGTGGCGGCTTGCGTGGCCACCGGAGTCCCGCCGGCCCCCTGAGTTCCGTTGGCCGTGCCGAAGTGCTGCAGGCTCGGGGTGCCCTGCGCGGCTCGCTCGGCGCTGGCCGCCGCCGCGGTCGCGGGTGCGGCAAACGTCCCGCTCGGCACGTTCCAGCCGCTGATGCTGACCACCGGCGAGGCACCGTGCAGCTGCGAGGCCTGGTAGGTCCCGGTCAGCGTCTCGGATTCGCCCGGCCAGAGGGTGACGTCGTTATCGCTCCAGGAAATCGGGAGCACCTCGTTGTTGCCTGAGGCCGCCGCGCCGCCGGCCGTGCCGCGCCGGACGTCGGCCCGGACGAAGAACGCCACGGCCTTGTTCGACGACGGGTTGGTGATCGTCACGCTGGTGGTGTCCGACCCGTTCTTGGCGGTCGCGGTGGACGCCGCCACCTGAACCGGCTCGGATGGCAGGTTCTGCAGGGCGGTCATGTTGGCGTACTGGCTCAGCGGCGCGCCGTTGTTGGCCTGCGGGTTGCCCTCGGTGCTCGTCCAGTCGACGACGTCCTTCTGGGTGGACATCCAGTACACGTTGCGGTCCACGACCTGGCCGTGCTGGCGCAGGATCAGCTCAACGAAGTACGTCTTGGCCGGGGTCGGCGACGTGGTGGCGGCGGGCACGCGGGGGACGAGCACGTTGCTCGCGACCTGCTGGGACTTCAGCGCCAGCGAGCTGCTTGTGGCCTGGTCGGCGAGCACGGAGCCGCTCGCGTCGTAGACCCGCGACTCGACGGAAAGCCCGCCCTGGCTGGCCCCGGTCAGGTTGTCGATGGTGACGCCGTTGGTGTCGTAGGCGTAAAGGACGTGCAGGTTCTCGTTGGCCTTCTTGGCGCCGAAGTAGGCGCCTGCCTCGTCGTAGTCGTAGTTGTACAGGTCCCAGAGCAGCGTCGGCCAGCCCTTGTTCAGCTGCCAGTAGACAGTGCCGGTCGACGGGGTCGGGCCGTTGTCCCAGTGGTCGATGAACGCCTCGAACTGGGCGCGGGTGTCCTCGTAGTTCTGGACCTGTGCTTCTTCGTCGTACTGAGCCAGGCTGTTCCAGCTGCCGTACCTGGCCTGAACCGCCGTGTCGAGGTTGTCAAGGGTGCCGAACGAGTAGCCCGAGTGTGAGCCGTCCGTCGACTCGTAGTTGGTGTGGAACTGGTGCGCGTCCGGCTGCTGCCAGAGCGTGGCCTGGTCCGCCGGGGACAGGAAGCGCTCGATCGAGTCGATCGTCGGGACCGTGTCGCCCGAGCCCTCCTCGCTGTCGAACCCCCAGGAAGCGCCGACGTTGGTCAGCGTGGAGTCGTCGTCGTTGGCGTTGTTGCTCGAGTGCGTGGTGTCGTACCAGTAGTCCGGCGGCACCCAGTCGTACGGGCCTTCCTTCTCGCCGGACGGGCCGAGGATCCCGCTGGTGTTGTACTCGGCCGAGGAGATGATCGGATCGGTGAAGCCGGCCTGGCTGAAGCCGGCCAGCGAGGCGGCCTCCTGCTCGTTGATCGGCGGGTTGTCGCTCCAGCTGAAGTCAAGCACGCTGGGATGGTCGCGCAGCTGCTGCCCGATCGCCAGCGAGGAGGAGTACATCACGTGGTACTGCTGCGATGTCACGCCGCGGCCGCTCGACGACGGCTGCCAGCTGTCGCAGCACTGGAAGCCGGCGTCGATCAGGATGCCGGCCCGGTCCATCTGGCTGTAGAAGTCCTCGGGCATCTCCTTGCCCTCGGTCCTGATCCCGTTCAGGCCCATGGACTTGATGATCGAGATCTGGTTGGCCAGGTCGGACGCCGAGTAGTGCAAGAACAGGTTCTCCGACCAGCCGCCCGCGCGGTAGTCGAACGGCACGCCGTTGATCTCGAAGACCCGCACGCCCTCGGGTGCCTGCGCCGACGGCTTGGTCAGGTACGTGGTGACCGACCTGATGCCGAAGTCCACCGGCGGGGCCGTGTCGGATGGGCCGCCCTGAGCTGACGCGGCCGCACGCAGCTCGTACAGCGGCTGGCCACCCATCTGGTACGGCCACCACAGTGGCGGGTGGGCCAGGACAAGCTGCGGGTAGGCCGCTGGGGTGAAGGTCACCGTCGTGCTCGCGTTGGCCGCGAGCGTGACCTTTCTCGATACCTGGATGGGGGTACCGCCGCCGGGCGGGGTGATCGTCGCGGCCACGACGCCGGCCTGCGGGGCGTCGGAGTCGTTGGTCGCGTCGGCGTGCACGGTCAGCGCCGCCGTCGACATGTCGGGCGCGTCATCCTGGGTGACGTAGGTGTTGGAGAGGCCAAGCGCGTTCGCGACGTGCAGCTGGACGGGGAACTGCACGCCGGTGTTGTTGTCCGGCGGTATCTGGGTCCAGTCGACATTGTCCAGCGTGAGCATCGTGGCCGGGTTGTTCGGGTACAACTCGAGGGCCAGGACGTTCTGCCCGGGCTTTAGCAGGCTGGTGACGTCGAACGTGTAGCTGGCGTAGTCGCCCTCGACGGTCGCCTCGGTCCCGACCTCGGTTCCGTTCACCCACACGTCGGCCTGCCCGACGACGCCGTTGACGACGATCTTGGCGTCCTGGCCGGGCTTGATGTCGGGCGAGAACGTGGTGCGGAACCACCAGGGCATGTCGAACAGCTTGTTCGTGTCCACGCCGGGGCTGGTCATCGGCGCGCCGAAGCACTTGGTCAGGTTGTCGGAGTAGAAGATGCTGTGCTGCCCGGCCGCGCTCTGGCTGACCGGCTCAAGCGTCTTGTCGTCGGGACAGACGCCGCTTTGCAGCAGGGCCTCAACCTCGGTGCCGACCGCGCCTGCGTCGTCGTTGCTGACCGGCAGCCAGCCTGAGGTGCTGAACCCCGGCGCGGAGACCTGGTTGCCATCCTGGGTGGCACCGGTCCCCGTGGTCCAGTCGGTGGTCGGCGCGGTGCTTTGCACCTGCCAGCCCGCCCGGCCAAGCGTGACCACGCCCAGCCCAGATCCCGGCGAGGCGGCGGTAGTCACGGTGCTGGTCACGGCGGTGGTGCCCGCCGCCGCGGCCCCCGACGAGGTCGCGCCGGCCGGAGCCGTGCCGAGGGCGCACAACCCGATTACGCAACCGATAATGCTGGCCAACCGAAGCTTGGCTGTCACGGGAAGCCTCCTCATGAGCCACGGCTCTGAATTCTTTTCAGGCTGAAAAGAATGCTTTGATTGAACAATAACGATTGGGGCATAGGTCGGCAATAGCCGATTCGCCGGGCTCTGGCTCGCTCCGGCGCCCGCGGCCGGCCGGGGTCAGGCCCCGCTGAACGGCGGGCGCACCGACGGAGGCTGATCGAGAACCGCGGCGATGGCCAGGGCCCGGGCGATGGCGCCAAGCACCGTCGCGTTCGCCCCGAGGGTCGAGATCATGATGTCCGGCGGCCGGAACACGCCGGCGGCCACGGCCGCGCGCAGGTCGTCAAGCCACGGCTCGAGAGCCCGGCCGATGCTGCCATCGAGGATGATCCGCTCCGGGTCGACCAGCGCGGTGGCGCCGACGATCGTGGCCGCGACATGGCCGATGAGCTCGCTGACCACCTGGACGCCGACCTGGTCGCCTGACCTGGCGGCGGTGAAGATGTCGGCCACCCCGTACCCGGCGCCTGCGTTCCCCGTGCGCTCGTTCTTGCTGTCCTCGTTCACGGTCTGCTCGCTCATGGTGGCCAGCGCGCTCGGCCGGCCGGCCGCGATGAGCTCGGCCGCCCGCGCCCTTAGCGCCGTGCCCGACGCGACGTCCTCAAAGCCGGCCCGCCCCGCGCCCGCGGGGAAATAAGCGACCTCGCCCGCGGCGTTATGCCGGCCCCGGATCAGGTGGCCATCGATCACCACCCCGCCGCCAATGCCGGTGCCGAGGGAGAGCAGCACGAACGAGTGCGCGCCGCGCCCGGCGCCGCGCCAGGCCTGCCCGAGGGCACCGAGGCTGGTGTCGTTGTCGACCTCGAACGGCAGCCTCAGCCGCTGGCGGAGCATTCCGAGCAGGTCCAGGCCCTGCCAGTGCACGTTCGGGCCCGCGGTGGCCAGGCCGCTCGCCGGATCGATGAGGGCCGGTATGCCAACGACCGCCGCCCGCACCGGCATCGCCAGTTCCCTCGCCCGCGCCTCTAGCGCGGCGACGCAACTCAGCAGCGCGCTGACCGCCTCGCTGCCCTCCCCTGCCGGCCGGAAGTCCTCGGTGACCACGCGGCCGGCCAGGTCCGCGAGCGCCCCATGGCAGCGGGTACCGCCGAGGTCCACCGCGATCACTCCGCCGGGCGGCTCGACGAACCGCAAGACCGCCGGGATGCGCCCGCGGGCCGCCGCCGCGCCAGGCTCCTCGGCGATCAGCCCGGCCGCCAGCAGGCGCTTGACGATCCGGCTGACAGAAGCGTCGGAAAGCCCGAGGTCAGACCCGAGCTGCCGCCGGGTGACCTGCCGGCGCGACCGGATGGCGTCGAGCACGAGGAACGTGTTCAGCTCGGCGATGTTGCCGATATCCATACATGCGTTCCTCGCCTGCGGGCTGTCACGATCAGTGCCCGAGTGTACAGGCTGGACGCGCGGTGGCGGGGTGGCACCTTGCCACCCCGCCAGCGCGCCAGCGCGCGGTTACGCGACCGGGCGACGGCCCGGCTAGGGCGCGGTCACGGTGAAGCTCGCGGTGACCGGCGTGGCGTTGCCTGCGCTGAGCGTCACCACCCCGTGATAGATCCCGGGCTGCGCGTAGGTGTGGTCGCCCGAGATCGAGTACAGGCTGTTGACCTCGGTATCGGTGGCATTCGTGCCGGTCACGTCCCCGGTGCTCGTGCTGCCGTCGCCCCAGCTGATCGTGCAGCCGATGCCGAGCGAGCCATCACACATGGTCAGGTCGCTGGTGGGGAAGCCGGGCGCGGACAGGGTCGCCACGGTCCCGTCGACCTGCCCGCGGGAGTTGGCGCGCAGCGTCGCTCCCTCGGCCGCCAGCTGCCAGGGCACCTCGGCCGACGGGTAGAAGTTCACCCCGGCCGCCTGGAGCCGGGCTCCCTGCGTGCCAAGGCGCTGCAGGAAGTCCTGGTAAGCGGGGCTGGTGGCGGTCCGTTCCGCCGCTGGCGACCAGGCGACCTCCGCCAGCGCGATCAGCCGGGGGAACACCATGTAGTCAACGTCGCTCATGTTCGGTACGGTCTCGCTCCACATGTCGCCTTCCACCCCGATCACGTTCTGATCGGTGACGCCGGTGACGAGCGAGCCCGGGTCCCAGTTGTAGGCGCTGGAGACGTCGCAGCCCGACGGGCAGGCCCAGTTCATGCCGATCGAGCTTGGCACGCTCGTCGAGGCGGTGACCGAGTACTTCTGGTCCAGGTAGGTGTGGTCGGCCGGAGCCATCACGACCTTCATGCCCTTGGCTACTGCCTCCCGGCCGGTCTCGGTGCCCGAGGCGGTGCCCGCCGCCGGCTGCCAGTACTCCGCCACCGAGCCCGCTGGCGGCGTGGTGCCAGCGCCGGCGATGTCCGCCCAGCCCATGACCGTCTTGCCCTGCTGGCCGACGATGCCCGCCTCGGTGTTGATGAACTGCGCGTACTGGGTCGAGTTGAGCAGCGAGTTCGGCACCTCGTCCCCGCCGAGGTCGTAGTAGGGGCCGGGGCTCAGGGCGGTCAGCTGGTCGATGATGGCCGTCATGATGGCCCAGGTGTCCGGGCTGTCCGGGCACAGGGCGCTGATCCCCACGTCCTCGGTGTAGTCCCACTGCGGCGGGCTGGCCTGGCCGCAGTTGATCCCCTGCGGGTTGGCGGGCAGCTTCGGATTGCTGGTGTCGCCATACTCGGACATGATGATCGCGTTGTTGTGGCCGGGTGAGTCCACTTCAGGCACCAGGGTCATGAAGTGGGCGGCGGCATCGGCGACGACGGCCTTGTACTGTGCCTGGGTCCAGAATCCGCCCGGATCTTCCGCCCGCCCGTCGGTCCCGACCGAGCCGGCGCTGCCGATGCTGGTCAGCCGGGGGAAGCCCTTGATCTCAAGGCGGAAGCCCTGGTCGTCGCTGAGGTGCAGGTGGAACACGTTGATCTTGTACGCGGCGGCCTGGGAGATCAGCTCCTCCACCGCTGAGGGGCTCTCATAGTGCCTGCCGATGTCGAGCATCACGCCCCGGTACTGATAGCGCGGGTAGTCGATGATCGACACCTGCGGCATCGTCCAGGGCCCCGGCTGGACCTTGGCACTGCTGATCCACGGCGGCAGCAGCTGCCGCAGCGTCTGGAGGCCGTTGTAAAGACCGTGCGCGGTGGGCGCCTCGATGCTGGCGACGCCGCCGACGGTCTGGAGCTGATATCCCTCGGCCTGGCCGGCGGACGGGAGCCCCGCCGGATCGCCGATGCTGAGCTGGATGTCCCCGGTGCGGGGATCGCCGGCCACGACCGGCAGCGAGTAGCCGGTCGCCGGGCGCAGGTAGGCGGCCAGCGCGTGCGCGACGGCCAGCTCGGCCGACGCTTCTGGTCCCCTGGCGACCGCGATCCTGGCCGACGGGCCAAGGGTGAAGTGCCCGCTGCTGACCGTGGCCGACACTGGCTTCGGTACCACATCGAGCGCCGGTGCCGCGGTGCTGGCGGCGGCCGGACGCGCCGCGGCGGGACTCGCGGCCAGCGCGAAGCCTGCCGCCGGGATGCCGATGACGACGGCCATGGACACGGCCAGCCAGCCACCGCGGCCCAGGAGCCTGGCTGGCGGATGGAGCTTCCAGTTCACGTTGCCTGCCTTCGGGTGTTGTCCTCGTGCCGGGCTGCTCCACGCCCCGGCCGCGCTGCTCCGCGACCGGTGTCGCGCCAGCCCGCGACCCAAATGATTAGAAACTTTCCTAACAATTCGGAACGTACGCTCGCCCACGATTCAGGTCAAGCAGCATTGCCTCACCAGCGCAACTTCCGCCCATGCCGCTTCTCTGGAACATCCACTCCAGGCCCGGTGGCATCATTAGCCGGCTTTGCGCACTCGGGTCACCGGTGCTCCAGGCGCGGAATGTGCCGCGGACGGGGCGCCGTTCATCGTGAGTGGAACATCATGTGGGCACTGGCCCTGGAGCGATAACCAATGACGGGTGCGCGGTCGAGTTCTACGCGCTGCTGCCGTCCTTCGGCGAGTCGGACATCGTGCACGCCGCCGTTCCGCCTGGTGCGGCGATCCTCGAGCTCGGGTGCGGCACTGGCCGGATCCTGCGCCCGCTGGCGGCGCTCGGGCACCAGGTCACCGGGGTTGACGACTCGCCGGACATGCTCGCCCGCAGCCCCGACCTGTCCACGGTGCGCTCGTCGATCCAGTCGCTGCGACTGGACCGTGGCTTCGACGCTGTCCTGCTGGCCAGCACCATGATCAACACGGATCCCGCCACGCGCCACGGGTTCCTGGCCACCGTCCGGCATCACCTGCGCGACGACGGCGTCGCGGTCTTCCAGCAGAACCCGCCCGGCTGGTTCGAGACGTTCCCTGACAGCGAGCCGGTCCGCGATGATCCCGGGGGCATCAGGCGCATCATCCGCGCGGCCCGCTGGGATCCACCGCGGCTGGAGGTTGAGGTCGAGTACCAGGTCGGCGAGCGCACCTGGACGCATGCCTGGACCACTCACCTGATCAGCGACGAGGAACTGGCCGCCGATCTCGCCTCGGCCGGCCTGCGGTTCGGCGACTGGCTTACCGCGGACCGCGCCTGGTTCACCGCCCGTCCCGCCCGCCCTGCCTGACTTGCGCCCCGAGCGGGCGGACGCACGGAGTCGGCTTGCCTGCCCGGGGCGCCCTGCCCACCCGCTCACCGGGCGGGCGGGGGAGTACCAAGGCCAAACTTATAAGGTAAGTTGACAACCTGCCTTATAAGGGTAATTTAAGAGTATGAGCACGCAGCCAGGCCCGATGGCGGTCGCATCCGCGGTGCACAAGAGCGTCGCCTTCTATGTGCGGCGCCTTCGGCAGACGCCGGTACAAGACGAGGTCTCCGACCCGGAGATGACGGCGCTCGCGCGCCTAGACGAGGCGGGCCCCGCGACGCCTAGTGCACTCGCACGAGCCGAGCGGATCACCCCGCAGGCCATGGGGGCGACAGTGAGCGAGCTGGTGCGCCGGGGCCTGGTCGAGCGACGCCCGGATCCCGACGACGCGAGGCTGACGATAGTCTCGCTGACCGAGGCCGGGCGCCAGGTCAGGCGCAACAAGGAAAGCGCCCGCCTCAGGCAGGTGGCTGGGGTCCTGGCAGAGAAGTTCACCAGCGAGGAACTCAGGGTCCTGCTCGCGGCGGCGCCGCTCCTCGAGCGGCTCGGCGAGGGCCTGCGATGAGAGCCGACGATCCGGCGACGGGCAACGCCTTCTCCTGGCGGTTCGTGACCCCGATGCTGCTTGGGTCCGCGCTGAATCCGGTCAACAGCTCGGTCATCGCGACCGCCCTGGTGCCGATCGCCGCCGCGCTGCACGTCCCGGTCGGCCGGACCGCAATCCTGGTCTCCGTTCTGTACCTGGCGACTGCCATCGCGCAGCCGACCGCGGGGAAGCTCGCTGAGGAGCTCGGGCCGCGCCGGGTGTTCCTGGCAGGCATCGCGACCGTGCTCGCTGGCGGCCTGCTCGGCGGCCTCGCACAGGACCTGCCTGAGCTGATGGTCGCGCGGGTGCTGATCGGCGTCGGGACCTCGGCCGGCTACCCGTCGGCAATGGTGGCGATCCGCCGCCGGTCCGATCAGGCCGGCCTCGACGCCCCGCCGGGCAGCGTCCTTGGCGCGCTGGTGATCGCGGGGATGGTTACGGCCGTGATCGGGCTGCCGATCGGCGGCGTCCTCGTCGAGGCCTGGGGATGGCGTACCACGTTCCTCATTAACGTCCCGGTCACCCTGGTCACGCTGGTCATGGCGATCGCCTGGATCCCGCGCGACCCGCGGGCAGCGACCCGGCGCACGGCACGCGAGGTGGCGGCGCGGATCGACGTGGCCGGCATAGCCGCCTTCGGCGCGACGATCGCGGCCCTGCTGGTGTTCCTGCTGTCGCTGCCCCACCCGGACTGGGTCGCGCTCGCCGTCGCGGTCGTGGCCGGCGGCGCACTGGGTGCCTGGGAGCTGCGAGCGGGACGCCCGTTCCTCGACGTGCGGATGCTGGCATCCAACGGGGCGCTCACCCGCACTTACCTGCGCTACGCCGTGACGCTGCTGTGCATCTACACGGTGTTCTACGGGCTTACCCAGTGGATCGAGGCCGGCCGGGGACTGTCGGCCATGGCCGCCGGGCTGGTCCTGCTGCCGATGAGCGTCCTGTCCGGCCTGATAGCCCGGCCGGTCTCGCAGCGGAACCTGCTGCGCACGCCGCTGATCCTGACCGCCGTCAGCCTGCTGGCCGGGTCGGCCGGGATCCTGCTGCTGACCCAGCACACGCCGGTCGTCTGGATCGTGGTCGTCACCCTGATCTTCGGCGTCACCATGGGCGCAGGGACAAGCGCCAACCAGACTGCCCTGTACGCGCAGGCGCCCGCCGTGGACATCGGAACGGCCTCGGGCCTGCTGCGGTCCTTCGGCTACATCGGGTCGATCGCCTCCTCAGCCATCATCGCGATCGTGTTCCGCACCCACGTCAGCGATCACGGCCTGCACGTCACCGCGATCGTCATGATCGCGGTGAGCGTGGTGGCCCTGCTCCTCACGCTGGCTGACCGCCAGCTGATGTCGCTGGCTAGCACCCGGCGGCAGCCGCCCGCCCCGCACGCGCCCGACCAGGTCACGGGCGGCATCAGGCCAGCTGCCGTACCGGAACTCAAATCCGGCCGCCGTCAGCAGGGCAGGGACGACTCGTCGTTGGGAGGTCCATCGGTGTGGGCGTAGCTCGTGGCTGTGCTCATCTGCAGCCAGATGCGCGGCGGCCGGCTCGCGGCGGCGATGGCCTGGCCCGCCCGCCGCGTGAGCACCAGTACCTCGGGCCCGCGCGGGATCGGCGCCTAGTCAGTGAGGTCGGCGGTGGCAGGCTGGCTGGTGTCCCACTTCTGCTCGAGCTTGCCGAAGTGCCAGACGGACAGGGCGATGATCCAGGTGACCAGGAAGACACCGACGATGATGAACCCGGCGGTGTTGATGTTGAAGTTCTCGAGGAAGGACCAGAATCCGCCGCCCAGGCTGGTGTCCTGGCCCAGCAGTCCAAGCAGCTCGGTCGCGCCGATGAAGACGGCGACGAAGACAGAAAGGCCGGTGATCGTGATGTTGTAGTACACCTTGCGGACCGGGCGGGCGAAGGCCCAGTCGTAGGCGAAGTTCATGAAGCAGCCGTCGGCGGTGTCGAACAGGCTCATCCCGGCGGCGAACAAGATGGGCAGCGACAAGATGGCGTAGAACGGCAGCCCGCCGACAACGGCGGTGCCCGCCAGCACCAGCAGCGCGACCTCGGTGGCCGTGTCGAAGCCGAGGCCGAACAGGAACCCAATGGGGTACATCTTCCACGACGTGTCCACCCGGCGGGAGAGCCGGCCGAGGAACCTGTTCATCAGGCCGCGCTTGCTCAGCTGCTCCTCAAGCTGGGCGTCGTCGTAGGCGCCCGCCCGCATCTGCCTGAAGACCTTCAGTATGCCGACCAGGACGACGATGTTGAACGCGGCGATGAGGAAGAGGAAGAACCCGGACACGCAGGTCCCGATGATGTTGGTGGTGTACTGCAGCTGCGAGCCTGAGTCCTTGACCTGCTCGTCAAGACCCCGGATGCCGAAGTTCAGCAGCATCGCCAGCACGAATACGACGCTGGAGTGGCCGAGGGAGAAGAAGAACCCGACGGACAGCGGCCGCTTGCCCTCGCCCACCAGCTTGCGGGTGGTGTTGTCGATCGCGGCGATGTGGTCGGCGTCGAACGCGTGCCGCATGCCCAGGGTGTAGGCGAGTGCCCCGGTCCCGAACCCGAAGATCTCGGTCTGGCTGATGCGGTAGTGCCCGCTGACCGCGGCGGCGAGCATGAGCCAGCCCGCTACGTGCAAGCCCACGATCGCCCCGGCCATGCCGCCCGCCCCGGCCCACTCCCGGCGGGACAGCGCGCTGGCAACCCGGGACATCCTGGCGCTCACGTTAGCCATCAAGCAGCCGCCTTCCTCCAAAGTGCCTGATCAAGGCCATCGTACAAGTAATTGCAACTCATTTGCAATTACGCACAACGAGAAAGTGATGGTATGCGCCACATGAGCCGCGCGGGCAGTGCCAGCGATCCCTACCTCGCGACCGAGGGCTAGGCTCGGCGCTCGCGGACGGCGGGGACGTGACGGACGCCGTCGAGGAAGGACTCCAGGGGCAGCGTGGCGGCGCCGAGGGCGACCGCCCAGGGGCCGAGCTGGCCGAGCTCTATCGAGGTCGCGGCGAACGGGTGCCGCAGCGAGTGCTCACGGGCCGCCTCGCGGATCGCGGGCAGCAGCGTGCCGCCGAGCAGCAGCCCGGCCCAGCCGCCGAGGATGACACTCTGCGGGTTGAGCAGGTTGATCAGCGTGCCGATCCCCGCACCCAGGTACTCGCAGGTTTCCTCGAGGATGTCGGCCGCCCGGCCCGGGGCCTGCGCCGCGCTGATCAGCTCGGCCAGCGCCGCCTCCTGGTCGTTGCCCGCCATCGGGCGGCCGTACCGCTCGAGGATCGCCTCCGCGCCGGCGTAGGCCTCGAGGCACCCGGTCAGCCCGCACCGGCACCTGCGGCCGTCCGTCACGACGGTGACGTGCCCGAACTCGGCCGCGCTCGCGGCGGCGCCCCGGTAGGTCGTGCCATCGGAGAGCAGCGACGCCCCGACGCCTGAGCCGATCAGGATGACGACGGCGTTCCTGGTCCCGCGGCCGGCACCGAACCAGTGCTCCGCCTGCCCCATCGTCTTGGCCCCGTTGTCGAAATGCAGCGGCAGGTCGGTGCCCGAGCGCAGCAGCCGCTCGAGCGGCACGGAGTCCCAGCCGTAGGTCTGGCCGTGCACAAGCACGTCGGGGCCGTGCTCGATGATCCCGGGTACGCCGATGCCGACGCCGAGCACCTTGGCCGGGTCGACCTCGCTGTCGGCCAGGACCGCGGTCAGCCCGGACAGGATCTGATCGACCACGGTGTCCACGTCATGCTGGTAGGGGTCTAGCGGGTACTCCGTCTTGGCCCGCTCGGCCATCGTCAGGTCAAAGAGCTCGACCCGGGTGCGGGTCTCGCCCACGTCGACGCCGATGACGTAGCCGTAGTCAGGGCTCATGCCGAGCATCGTCCGCGGCCGCCCGCCGTCTGAGTCGAGGAGCCCGGTCTCGAGCACGATCCCCTCATCGAGCAGCTCACGCACGACGTTCGTGACGGAGGCCGGGCTCAGCCCGGTCGCCGCGCTCAGGTCCTGCCGGCTCCGGGGCTGGCTGAGGTGCGGCCTGGACAGGTGCGGCTGGCTCAGGTACAGCGACCACAAGATGGCCGCCCGGTTGTCACGCCGCAGGTCACGGACCGTCCCGCGCTTGCGGTTTTGCATGCATCCCCCAAACTCACGACGTGACACCACCGTAGCCGCCCGGCTGTAGCTCTTGCTCCCTAGCCCTAGCCACGTTCTACATCCTTGACCACACCTTTCGCCAGGGTTACGTTGCGACTTGAAATAAGTCCTACTCTTGCCAAGGAGAGCGCTTATGCACCGTTCGATGAGGCCACTGGCGGTTGTGGCGATCGTCGCCGCCGCCATGCTGGCCGGGGGGGCCTTGCCCGCGAGTGCGGCACCGACAGCCAGCACGAGGCCCGCGGGTACCACAACACAAGCCGCCGCGAGCATCTGTCCCGATGCTGCCACGGCGACCTTCGGGCCGAACGTCTGCGTCTTCACCCCGAGCATGACCCAGGACCAGGTCCAGGCGGACCTGAACGCGATCGCCGCCCAGCAGGTCCCGGTGGACAGCCAGTTCGACAACCAGCGGTACGCGATCTTCTTCGAGCCAGGAAGCTACGGCTCCAAAGCCGATCCGCTCGTGTTCCAGGTCGGCTACTACACCGAGGTCGCGGGCCTCGGCGCGATGCCGCAGGACACCGTGATCAACGGCGCGGTCGAGGTGTTCAACAACCTGTGCACGGCGGGCACGAGCGACTGCAACGCCGACGACAACTTCTGGCGGTCGCTGTCCAACGTGACGCTGAACGTGGACCTGCCGGCCACTGTGCCCAGCTACGTGCCGCCGGCGCTTGACGCGTTCGGAGCGGGCTGCGCCAACAGCGCGGAGTTCTGGGCCGCCTCGCAGGCCGCACCGCTGCGAAGGGACATCATCAACGGCAGCGTCGTCTTCCAGGACTACTGCGCGAACAACAACTTCGCCAGCGGCGGGTTCCTGGCCGACAGCCAGGTCAGCGGCAGCGTGGAGTTCCTCGGCAACCAGCAGTACTTCCTGCGCAACAGCTCGATCGGCGGCGTGGCCGGCTGCCCCGGCGGCCTGTGGAACGACGTCTACTCGGGCGTCCAGGGCGCTCCTTCTCCTGTCTTCACCGGGCAGTGCGAGCAGAACACCGTGCTTGCCGCCAGTCCTGCCACTGAGGAAGAGCCGTTCCTCTACACCGGCGCGGCGGGCCACGACAGCGTCTTCGTCCCCTCGGTCCAGCACGACAGCAGCGGAACCTCGTGGGGCAGCGGCACGGAGGCGGGCAGGGCCATTCCGCTGAGCCGCTTCTTCATCGCCACCCCGGCGACCCCGGTCGGCCAGATCAACCTGGCCCTGCTGCTGGGCAAGAACCTGGTCCTCACGCCCGGCGTCTACAACCTGAGCCAGCCGATCGTGGTCAGCCACCCGGACACGGTCGTGCTCGGCCAGGGCTTCGCCACCCTGGTCCCGACCCGCGGCAACGCCGCGCTCATCGTCACGCAGAACGTGGGCGTGAAGGTGTCCGGCCTGATCGTCGACGCCGGCCCGGTCAACTCCCGCGTGCTGGTCTCGGTCGGGACGCCCGGCCAGTCGCGGCAGGCCGCCGGCGACCCTGACCTGGTTCAGGACGTGTTCTTCCGTGTCGGCGGCGCGGAGGCGACGCCCACCTCGGCGACGGTCAGCCTGCTCGACAACGCCTCGAGCTCGATCATCGATGACGTCTGGGCCTGGCGGGCGGACCACGGCAACGACGTCGGCTGGACGGAGAACGTCGGCGACACCGGCCTGGTCGTCACCGGCAACAACGTCACCGCCTACGGCCTCGCGGTAGAGCACTACCAGAAGTCCGAGGTCGTCTGGACCGGGCAGGACGGAACTGACGTCTTCTTCCAGAACGAGCTTCCCTACGACGTGCCCGACCAGGCCGACTGGAACCAGTCGTCCAGCGAGCTCGGCTACCCGGCGTTCGAGGTCGGACGGAACGTGAAGACCTTTAACGGCTACGCGATGGGCAGCTACGTGGTCTTCATCGACACGACCGCTACCCTGCACGTCTCCCAGGCGTTCGAGTCACCCGACACCCCGGGCGTCCAGTTCCACAACGTCTTCGGCGTGTGGATATCCGGCTCCGGCGGGCTCGACTCGGTCGTCAACGGGGCCGGCGGCCCGGTAACGTCCACCAGTCCCGGCACGGTAGAGCCGGTTGACGTCACCAGCTACCCCTGAGCCCGAGGGAGGCCCGGCATCCAGCTGGGCCTCCCTTTTTTTCCTACAGAACGGGACGGCCGGCTCCCTTCTCAAGCAGCCCGGCGAGCAACGTTCCTATCCGGGCGGCTGAGGCGGTGGCCGCGGCGACCACGTCGGCGTGGTCAAGCGGGGCGTCGGCTAGGCCCGCGGCCGGGTTCGTTACGAGCGAGATGGCGAGGACCTCCACCCCGAGATGGCGCGCGGCGATGGCCTCCATGACGGTGGACATGCCGACCAGGTCGGCCCCCATCGCGCGCATCATGCGGATCTCGGCGGGCGTCTCATAATGCGGTCCTGGGACGGCCGCGTAGACGCCCTCCGCCAGCGTCGGGTCGAGTTCCCGTGCCAGCAGGCGAAGCCGGGGCGAGTACAGCGCGGACAGGTCGGTGAACCGGCTCGGATAGCCCTGTGGCGGGTTGGGGCCCGACAGCGGAGAGCGGCCGGTGAGGTTGAGGTGGTCGCTGATGAGGACGGGCTGCCCGACGCCGTAGCTGGGGTTGAGCCCGCCCGCGGCGTTGGTCAAGATGACCGTCCGGGCGCCCGCCGCGATCGCGGTGCGCACTGAGTGAACCATCGTGGCCGGCTGGTGTCCCTCGTACAGGTGCACCCGCCCGAGGAACAGCAGTGCCCGCGTCCCGTTGGCCGTCGTGACGAGGCGCGCGCCGCCCTGGTGGCCGGGCACACTGGGAGCGGGGAACCCGGCCAGGTCGGCCAGCGGGATTTCCCGCTCCGCCGGGCCGATGGCGTCCGCGGCCGCTATCCACCCGGAGCCGAGCACGATGGCGGTATCGATGTTCGCGTGAGGTCGGCCACAGATAGCGGCGAGGCGGGCAGCGCTGGCCTCGGCGAGGGCGTATGGGTCAATGTGGTCAGGGGTCATGATCTGGATCTTCTCGCAGGTAGGCAGGCCAGCGACGACAGACCGTCACGGCTGTGTTATCGGAACGTGATAAGCGTAACTAAATGGTAAGGATGCCACGGAACCGGTTTTTTTGGGGAGTTGCGGGCGGGTGAAGTTCCGTTATGGCATCGTTGTTCGGCAGCAGAGACGGGGCGCGGCGCGACGGAAAGGACTGTGTTGTCACGACATCGGTCAGCGATGCTGGAGCCCTCAGATCCAGCGTCGCCTCGGCAGGAAGCGGTGCCGTCGGCCTCCAGGAAGGGTCCATCCTTCAGTGGCGCATCGCGCAACACGGGACCTCTCTACGGGTCGCGTAGCGCACGCAAGAAGAAGGGACTGCTGCGGCGGACAGGGATCGTCATCCCCGCGATCGGCGTGGCGGCGATTGTCGTGGCCCTGGTCACGTTCGCGACTTACCTCCTGAGCCCGCACGGCAACGGAGCGGGCGGCCTCGCGGGCGCGCTGAACGCGCTGACGAAGAGCGGCTCGATTCAGGCGCTCGAGGCCGAGCGGCAGCAGCTCATCGACATGGACGCCGCCGCGAGCACGATGTCCAACGCGGCCAAGCCGGCGACGGTCAGCCCGTCGCAGGTCATCGCCTCTGAGCAGGCCACCCAGGCAACCGGGGGCAGCTCGAACGACAGCTCGGGCAGCAACGACGTGCAGCAGGCGGCGGCGCCCGACCCCGGCACCGCGCAGCACATCGGCTACGAGATGCTGCCGGCCTTCGGGTTCAACCAGACGACGCAGTGGACTTGCCTGCTTGACCTGTGGAACAGGGAGAGCGGCTGGGTGTACGACGCGGAGAACCCCAGTGGCGCCTACGGCATCCCGCAGTCACTGCCCGGCGACAAGATGGCAAGCGCCGGCGCCGACTGGGAGACGGACCCGAGCACGCAGATCAAGTGGGGCCTCGGCTACATCACCGACGTGTACGGCACGCCGTGTGATGCCTGGGACCATGAGGTGGCCGACGGCTGGTACTGAGCCTCTCGGCCCAGCGGTTATGCCTGGCGCACGCCGTCAAATGGGGATTCAGCGGTAATGGGAAATGCGGCCCGTAGTGAGAAAACTGCGGGCCGCATTTTTTAACGTGTTCTACGTCACAGCGGCGACGGCAATTAGCCGCCATAGCCGTTACGTTGGGCGATTTTCTGGGCGGATGCGAGGTTCCCCGCGGCGAGCGCGGGAACCCCGGCCGCGTCGGCGCAAATGGCGCCCGCACGTGGCTGGCGGCCGCAAACCTCGCCGCGACCATTAATTACTGTGGGTTACTTCACATCACAGTTGGCACATTGACCGGCGTGTCTTCTGGCATCTTCTGATACCGACAGCACCCCGGATGACGTGGCGGCCTCTCGCGAGGCCCTCGTGGCGCCCTGAACCTGCGCCAGGTCCGTCACCCCGATGCGGTCGCCGGGCCTGGCGGTTTTCCCGACGGGCCTGGACTGGCCGCTTCGCAACAGGGGTGGCGGACCGCGTGGGCGCTGAGTCGCCCGCGCAAAAGCGAAGGCTCACAGTTGGCCCGGCATTCTTGCATGCCTCGCACGAGTAAGCTCTCGATCATTGCCGGTGGCAGCGTGCTCTGCGTTGCCGCGGTGACGTCCATGACGGCGATCACCTGCCCGGCGGCAGCCGCGGCGGCAACCGTCCCGCGTACGCCGGCCGTAGGCCCGGCGAGCGGGCCCCAGGCAGGATCGGCGGCTCCCGCCGCCCTGCTGTCCGGCTCCCTCGCTTCGGGCGCTCTTCCGGCCCCTTCCATGTCCGTCCCGTTCGTGTCTGGCCCCGCCGCTTCTGGACCCGCGAACGCGGCCCAGTGGGCGGCCAGCTACCGCACCAAGGAGGGCGCAGAGCGGATCGCCGCCACGACCGCGACGGCGGCGTGGGGGCACGCGTTCGTGCTGGCCACCATCAGCGCGTCGGCGGTGAACGCGGGCAACGCGCGCCTCGCACTGCGGGCCAGGCAGGTGGCGGCTCATGCCGCCGCGGTCCGTGCGGCGGAAGTCCGGGCCGCGGTCGCGCGCGCAGCGGTCGCGCGTGCGGTGGCGGCCCGTGCCGCGGCGGCGCATGCCGCGGCCGCCAGGCGGGCGGCCCGGCGGGCCGCCGCGCGGCGGGCAGCCTCGTCCCGGTCCGGCGCGAGCGCCAGGCCGGGCGGCAGCCAGTGGCGGCCGGTGCCCTACGGCTCACCGCAGCAGATCGCCCAGCGGATGCTCGACGCCGACGGCCAGGGGGGCCAGTTCTCCTGCCTCGACTCGCTGTGGCGGGTGGAGAGCGGCTGGAACGTTTACGCCCAGAACCCGGGCTCGGGTGCTTACGGCATCCCGCAGGCGCTGCCTGGCAGCAAGATGGCCAGCGCCGGGCCAGACTGGGCCTCCAGCCCGGCGACCCAGATCGCCTGGGGCCTGTCGTACATCGACAGCACCTACGGGTCGCCCTGTGCCGCCTGGTCCCACGAGGAAGCAACAGGCTGGTATTAGCGCAGGCACCAAGTCGGCCCGTGGCAAGGGCGCCACGGGCCGTTCGGTAACGAGGGGCAGCTAGCCGACGTGCGGCCGATGACCCTTCTGCTGAACCGGCGGGACCTGGTTGGCGTCCGGAGCCAGCGGCAGCGGGTACTCGGTCGAGGTGTACTGCGCGACCTGGAGCGGGCCGCTGGTGTCGTACAGCTTCGGCGGCTCGGCGTAAGAGTTGAAGCGGAACGCGTTGGTGAGGTCGCTGAAGTTCTCGCGACGCCAGTTGGTGACGTTCGGCGCGGGGACGCCAGTGACCTTCTCCAGGAACTGCAGGCTCGAGGTGTGGTCAGACTGCTCGCTGAACACCCAGCCGCCCGCGGTCCAGGGGGAGACGATGATCGTGGGTACCCGGAAGCCGGGGCCGACCCACAGGTCGTCGGACGTGGTGCCGCCGGGCGACTTGGCCACGGTCACGTACTCGCCCTCGGTCCCGGCCGGCGGGATGATCGGCGGGACGTGGTCGAAGATCCCGTCGTTCTCGTCGTAGGTGAGGATGAAGACCGTCTTGGCCCAGACCTCGGGGTTGGCGGCGATCGCGTCGATCTTGGACGCCACGAACGCGGCACCGGCGTTGGGCAGGTAGTTCGGGTGCTCCGACTGGGTGGACGTCGGGAACAGCCAGCTGACCGTGGGCAGGTTGTCGTTCATCGCGTCGATCTCGAACTGACCGTAGGGCTGCGTGGTCATGGCGTTCTTGTACAGCGACGAGGTGGTCGGCGCGTTCTGGAACTGCTTGAAGAACTCGAGCACGTTGGTGCCGTAGTTGTCGGCGCCCTGGTAGCACTTCCACGAGACCCCGGCCTCGTCCAGGGACTCGGCGTAGGTCTTCCAGGTGTAGGCGCCGTCGGTGATGTTGTTGTCGAGCGCAGGGCCGCCGTTCGCGCCGGTCGGGTCGATCGTCCCGGTCATCCACATGTAGCGGTTGGGGTGCGTCGGGCCGAGCACGGAGCAGAAGTTGTTGTCCAGGATGGTGAAGGCCGAGGCCAGCGCCCGCTGGAACGGGATGTCCTGCTCCTCGTAGTAGCCCATGACGTACTGGTAGTTCGTCTTGCCGTCGGCGGCGTAGTGGGCCGGCACCCAGTTGTTGTTGGTGCCGTTGTTCAGCGCGCTGTGCTGCACCAGCCAGGCGTGGCTGGTCGACGGGATGGCCTGGGCACCGGTCGTGAGGGTGTCGAGGTGCCAGGGGAGCAGGTAGCCGGAGGTGTTGTACGGGTCCGGCTGGTAGAAGACGCTCTTGCCCGCCTGGGGGCCCGTCTTCTGGACGAGCGCGTGCGGGTCGGCGAAGCCCCTGACGCCAGGGAACGTGCCGAAGTAGTGGTCGAAGCTCCGGTTCTCCTGCATCAGGAGGACGACGTGCTTGATGTCACTGAGGCGGGGCTGCTTGCTCGGCAGCGGCTCGGCGAGCGCCTTGCGGACGTTGGCCGGAAGCGTCAGCGCGGCGGTCGCGGCCGCGACGGCGGCGCCGCCGCCAAGGAGGCGACGGCGAGTGAAGGTGGAAGAGGTGTTCTCGTTCTCAGCCATGCGCTCATTCGAACCAGAGAAGATGGCCGCCGAGTGGCGCACAGATGATTAGCCAGCGTCCGATGGTAAACGATTGCCAACCAGAACCAAGCAGGTTCCTCAGCTTGGCCTAAGGGTTTGACTGGAAGGTCTTCAGCATATCTTCGGCGCGGGGGAGCATCGTGGATGGCCAGATGCTGTTGGGCGAGGTCACGAAGATCGCGTAGGACTGCGGGCCGTTCTTGGTCTGCAGGATGAACAGGATGTCCTCCGCCTTCATCAGCGTCCCGGCGGGGTTCGTGTAGTAGAACTCCCAGATGGCGCCAGGCGTGCCACGGACCTCCTCGGCCGAGAGCAGGATCTGCTTGTAGCCGGGGAAGGTTTCCTGGGCCAGTTCCTGGCTCTTGATGTACTGCGCCTCGGCGACCATGTTGGCCTTGGTGTGCGGCGTGAGGTCGAGCTCAGCGCTGCTGACCCCGTCGGTGGCGTTGAAGAAGACCCGCTGCGGGCTGCCTGAGCTCTGCTTTACCTGCCAGTTGCCCGGATAGGAGATCGTGAAGCCGGCCGTGGTCCCCGTCTGGGCCGGGGTGAACGTGGAGGTGGCGAAGTCGGCAGGCGACACCGGGTCGGCGGTGCTGTCGAGCGCGGCGATCAGCGGCGGAGAGCTTGCGCTCACCGCGGGGGCGGTGCCAGTCGTGCGTGCGGGCGTGGTCCGGGCCGCGGGGCTCGTGGTGCCGTTGTGCTGGCTGAGAATGGTCGCTACCACGGCGCCCGCGGCCACGATGATGACCACCAGCGCCAGGACCAGGAGCAGGGCCTTGCGGTTTCGCTTGCCGCCCGTGCCGCCCGTGCCACCGGACGGCCGTGACTGGATCGACGACTGCTGGACCGGCTGCTGCTGGATCGATGACTGCTGCATCGGCTGTTGCTGCACCGGCGGCTGCATCGACAGTTCCCTGAGCGGCGGTTGCTGCACCGGCGGCTGGCCGACAGTCGCTGCCAGCTGGTAGCGGCCGTCCGGCTTGGTCGGGGGCATCAACGGGCGCCGCTCCGGCTGGTAGGCACTGGCCCACCAGGGCTCTTTTTCCTGCGCGGGTGGCTTGGGCGTCCGGGTGGTGGCGGCGGTCAGCGGCGGGGACGAGGACGAGGGCGCCTTGACCGCTGCCCGTGGCGCGGGCGACGAGGCGGCGGATGGCTTGCTCCGCACCGTGGTCTCCATGGACGTGCCAAGCGAAAGGGTCGGCGCGGAGCTCTCGGCCGAGGCGGCGACATCCGCCGTTACGCTGGCCACCTCCTGGCCCGCGGCGACCTCCTGGCCCGCGGCGACCTCCTGGCCCGCGGCGACCTCCTTGGCCCCGCGTTCTTCCGCGAGCACCAGTTCGGCATCGCCGGCTGCCGCATCCCCCGTTGCGGCATCGCCCGTTGCGGCACTGGCCTTGCTCGCGCTGTGGTTGCTGTGGCTGGCGCCGTCCTTGCCGGATGCGTCCCCGTCAGCAGGGTCGCGTTCCGCGGTGTCGCTTCCGGCGCGGCCCGGCTCGGCGGTGCTCTTCTGCGCAGCGCTCTTGGGCGCCGTGAGCTGGAGGGCGGCGCTCTTGCCGCCACTGCTCGGGCCGGCGCCCTTGGCCGCCACGTTCTTCACGAGGCTCCTGGCGGCGCTGCCCTTGCCCGAGGAGCTCCGGTCGACCAGGCTCGTAACCTGGGGGACCTCGCCGCCCGTGGTTATCCGGGCGGTCTTCCTCTCGGCCTCGCTCGAGGTGATCTCCAGCCTGCCCGCGGGCTGCGCCTTGTCCGCGGGCTTGAGCTTGTCCGCGGGGTCGGCGTCGCCCTCACTAGCCTCACCGGGCTCACTAGCCTCACCCGGCTCACCCGCCTCACTGGCCGAGTCGGCTTGCTTCCCCTCGAGGTCCGTCGCGGCGTCGTAGGGGGCCGTGTCCGGTCCGTCCTCGTCCGCGGTCGCGTCGAAGGGCGCGGTGTCCGGGTCGTCATCGACCGGCTGCTCCGCCTGCGCAGGCAGCTCAGTCGCCTCGCTCGCCTGCTTATCGCTGGCGGCGTCGGCCGAGCCAGCTGTCGCGAGGGGAGGCTTGGCTGCGGGAGCTGGCGGAACCGTTCTGGCTGGGGGAAGGGAATTCTTGCCCGGCTCGACCGGGGCCTTGGCGGCGGGGTCGGCCCGGGGCGGGTCGATTCCGGTCGGAGCCACCCCGGATGAGGGGGGCTGCGCCGGGGCGGGCGATTCGGGGCGGGACCGAGGTGACAAGGTTGTCGCACCGCGCGGGCGGGCCGCGGGCGCCTCGGGCAGCGTCGGCAGGACGCGATCGATCAGGCTCGCGGCCGACGAGGCAGAAGGCCGTCGCGCCGGGTCGCGCGAGAGCAGCGCCGCGATGACGGGGCCCAGCCGGCCGGCCGCCCTGGCCGGCGGGGCGTCCTCGTTGATGATCGCGGACATCGTGGTGATCGCGCCGCCGCGGTTCTCGTAAGGTCCCTGGCCCTCGCAGGCGGCGTAGATCGTCGCGCCCAGCGACCACAGGTCGGAGGCGGACGTCGCGGATCCGCCACGGATCCGCTCGGGCGCGGTGAAGCCAGGCGAGCCCATCACCATGCCCGTCTGGGTAAGCCGGGAGTCGCCCTCGAACTGGGCGATGCCGAAGTCGGTCAGCACTGCCCGGTCGTCGTAGCCGCCCGCCGCGATCAGCACGTTGCTCGGCTTCACGTCCCGGTGCAGCACCCCGGCCGCGTGCGCGTGGGCCAGCGCAGAGAGCAGCTGCTGGGCCAGCCGCGCGGCCCGCCGCGCCGGCAACTGCCCCTCCTTGCCGAGGATCTCGTCCAGGGACCGGGATCGGATCAGCTCCATGATGATCCAGGGCCGGCCATCCTCTTCAACCACGTCGAAGATCGTGACCACGCCCCGGTGGCTGAGCCGCGCCGCGGTCCTGGCCTCACGCAGGGTTCGCTTATAGGCGTTGGCGCGCTCGAGATCACCGAGTGCCGGGTTGAGCCGGACCTCTTTGACCGCGACATCGCGGCCGAGTAGCTGATCTGTGGCGCGCCAGACGACGCCCATGGCACCACGGCCGATGGGCTCAATGAGCCGGTAGCGTCCCGCGACAACGCGCCCAGTCTTGGGGGGCATGGTCGGAAGATATCAGGATTAGGGGTGGCTGCCGATGGACAGCAACGGACCTGTAGCTTCTGCGAAGAAGTCATTACCCTTGTCGTCGACGATGACGAACGCGGGGAAGTCCTTGACCTCGATCTTCCACACCGCTTCCATGCCGAGCTCAGGGTATTCGAGGACCTCGACCTTGGTGATGCAGTCCTGGGCGAGCCGCGCGGCCGCGCCGCCGATCGAGCCGAGGTAGAACCCGCCGTGCTGCTTGCAGGCCTCGGTCACGGCGCCCGACCGGTTGCCCTTGGCCAGCATCACCAGCGAGCCGCCCGCGGCCTGGAACCGGTCCACGTAGGAGTCCATCCGCCCCGCCGTGGTCGGCCCGAACGAGCCCGAGGCGTAGCCGTCCGGCGTCTTGGCCGGCCCCGCGTAGTAAACGGGGTGGTCGCGGAGATAGCCGGGCATCGGCTCGCCCGCGTCGAGGCGCTCGGCGATCTTCGCGTGGGCGATATCCCGGGCCACTACCATTGGCCCGGTTAGCGACAGGCGCGTCTTAACGGGATATTTGGTAAGTTCGGCCCTGATTTCCGACATTGGGCGGTTCAGGTCGACGTTAACGACCTCGCCCGGCTCGCTGGCGAGGCTCACGGGATCGGGCATGTACTGCGCCGGGTCGGTCTCAAGCGCCTCGAGGAAGATCCCCTCCGGGGTGATCTTGCCCAGCGCCTGCCGGTCGGCCGAGCAGGACACGGCGATCGCCACCGGGCAGGACGCCCCGTGCCGCGGCAACCGGATGACGCGCACGTCGTGGCAGAAGTACTTGCCGCCGAACTGGGCGCCGATGCCGATCTGCTGGGTGATGTGCAGGACCTCGGCCTCAAGTTCACGGTCGCGGAAGCCGTAGCCCACCGGGTCGCCCGCCGCGGGAAGCGTGTCGAGATAGCGGGCGCTGGCGTACTTGGCCGTCTTGAGCGCGAACTCGGCGCTGGTGCCGCCCACGACGATCGCCAGGTGGTACGGCGGGCAGGCGCTGGTGCCGATGGTCCGGATCTTCTCCTGGAGGAACTGCGCCATCCGCCTGGGGTTCAGGACGGCCTTCGTCTCCTGGTACAGGTAGGACTTGTTGGCCGAGCCGCCGCCCTTGGCCATGAAGAGGAACTTGTAGGCGTCGCCGTCGGTCGCGTACAGCTCGATCTGCGCGGGCAGGTTGGACCCGGTGTTCTTCTCCTCCCACATGGTCAGCGGGGCCAGCTGAGAGTAGCGCAGGTTCAGCTGGGTGTAGGCATCGTAGATGCCCCGCGCGATGTGCTCCTCGTCACGGCCATCGGTGAGGACCTGCTGGCCGCGCTTGCCCATCACGATGGCGGTGCCGGTGTCCTGGCACATGGGCAGGATGCCGCCGGCCGCGATATTGGCGTTCTGGAGCAGGTCCCTGGCCACGTAGCGGTCGTTCGGTGAGGCCTCGGGGTCGGCGAGGATGCTTGCCAGCTGCTTGAGGTGGCTGGGACGCAGCAGGTGCGAGATGTCGCGGAAGGCCGCCCGGGTGAGGTGGGTGAGCACCTCGGGCTCGATCTCGAGGAAGCCGCGGCCCAACGCCTCGCGGCGGTGCACGCCGCCCTCGCCGATCTTCCTGTAGGTGGTCTCATCGTGTCCGAGCGGCAGCAGCTCGGTGAAGGCAAACTCAGCCATCCTCGCCATTCCTCGTCTTCGCTTGTTCCCCCCGTGCTCCCAAGCTTAGGACGGCCGGGGGGCGTCTGGATGATGGCGCCGCCCCTTGCCGAGAGGCGGCGGGCCAGCGGCGGCGACGGCGGGGACGGACTTTTGCGGCCGCGCTGCGGAACTTCTGCGCCGTCCCGCGCGTTCTACTGAAGATCACTTGTTTGCGCGAACCAAAGGGTGTTATCGTGACGCTGTGCGGCGGTGCTGCGCCACGCGGTGCCCCCGTCCGCGGCTGGATTTGTTCGCCCTGCGGTGCCCCCGTCCGTAGCGGCTGAGCTGCGGCGCCGCCGCACTACTAGGGCACCAGGCAATCTGCCTGGTGCCCTAGTTAATGTGCTGTGCTTGCCCAGGAGGCGACCCGCGGGTCCCCGGGGACGGCCCCGGCCGCGACACCTTCACTCATCGTCGGGGGAGGAGTCCCTGGGGGGCGGGTTTTGCTCGGAGGAGGCGTTGACCTCGGCCTTGATGCGGTCGAGTGCCTCGTCCAGGATCTCGTGCAAGGTGGCGAGCACGTCACCGCCGAGGGCGCCAGAGTCCCAGGCCACCTTGCGCAGGTCGTTGGCGAACCCGCGGGCCAGCCGCTCCAGGTCGCGGAAGGCCGCCATGTCGTGCGGCAGGGACCGGCCCTTGAGGCCGGGCCAGTCGGCCCAGCTGGCCCACTCACCCCAGTCGTGGCCGCCAAGGTCCTCCCTGAGGCTGGCCGCCTCCTCCCTGATCCGCTGGGCGGCCTGGCCCAGCGCGCCGTCGCGGGCGTGCCGGGCGTGCTCGCGGGCGCGGGCGGCCTGATCGCGCAGCAGGCGTGCTTGCTCACGGGCCTGAGCCCAGGCGCTGCCAATCGAGGCGCCGCCGAGCGGGGTACTGCCAAGCGGCTGGCGCGGACGGCTGGCCTCGCCCGGCTGACCCGCCTCGCCCGGGCGGCTCGGCTCGCCCGGTCGCCCGGTCTGGCCGGGCTGGCCGGTATCGCCGGGCCGGCCCGCGGGCCCGCGCGCCGGGCGATCGCCGCGGGCGGCATCGTCTGCCGGGGCCTGACGCGGCTCGTGCGGCTGGAAGGGCTCGACGTCCAGGCCCGCGCGCATCTCCCTGGCCGCCTTGGTCAGTTCCTCGCGCAGGTTCCTGACCGTCTCCCTGACGTCTTCCTTGACCTCACGGACGATGTCGCTAACCGAGGCCGACAGTTCCTGCTCGAGCTCGTTGAGCTCGTCGCCCCGCTTGCGCAGCTCCTCGCGGCCCGCCTCGGTGATCCGGTAGACCTTGCGGCCGTTCTCCTCATCGTGGGTGACCAGGCCCTCTTCCTCGAGCCTGGCCAGCCGGGGGTAGATCGTACCGGGGGATGGCGCGTACACGCCCATGAACCGGTCGCGAAGCAGGCGGATGACCTCGTAGCCATGTCGCGGTTCCTCATCCAGGAGCCGCAGCAGGTACAGCCGGAGCCTGCCATGACGAAAAACCGGTGTCATCGGGTTCTGCTCTCCATCCCTCCAGGCAGTACGCGCCGCGAGCCCTGTCCCCTCAGGGACCTCGACGCGTAGTCAACGTCCAGCTTGACCCTATGCCGTTACGGCCGGTCGTCAAGATGCATCGCGTCACATATGGCCGATCCGGCCGATAGCCAGCGCTTCCACGCTGACTACCCGCCAGGCGGCCGGCCACGCATGGCAGCTCAGGGCGGCCATGCGTGACCTCTGCTTGGCTAACATCTAATCAGAATCCTGGCTTCCCACGTTCAGGTCCGCACCCTGCCGGGCCGGATGCGGACCTGACGTCCTGGGCGTTGCTGATCAGTTGCCTTCCGCGTCTTCCTCGTCGCCGTCGGAGTCCAGCCGGGCCAGCCAGGAAGCCAGCCGGTCGACGGCCGTCTCGAACTCCGGGTTGAGGTCGACGAAGTCCCGCAGCCGCTCGGCGAGCCAGGACATGCTGACCCGCTCTTCGCCTCGCCGGTCGTCGAGCTCCTCAATGCCCGCGTCGGTGAAGTACACCTGCCTACCCCTGCGTTCCGCCGATGGCCTTCTCGATGATCTCGCGGTGCGTGGCCGCGGCCACCTTGGCCGAGCCCGCCGCCGGAGCCGAGCTCGGCGGCGAGGAGACCGGGCGCAGCGGGCGGCCGAGCAGCTCAGGCAGCTTCAGCGCCATCCACGGCCAGGCACCCTGGTTGACCGGCTCCTCCTGTGCCCAGACGATCTCGGCGTCGGCCGGGTAGCGGGACAGTTCCGCGCGCAGCTCGTCCACCGGGACCGGGTAGAGCCGCTCAAGCCGGACGATCGCCGTGCTGTCCGCTCCGGCCACGCGCCGCCGCTCGGCCAGGTCGTAGTACACCTTGCCGGTGCACAGCACGATCCGCTTGACGGCCGCGGTGTTGAAGTCCGCGGGCTCGCCCACCAGTGGCTGGAACGAGCCGGTGGTGAAGTCGGCCGTGGCCGAGGCCGCCGCCTTGAGCCGGAGCATGGACTTGGCCGTGAAGACGACGAGCGGCTTGTTCCGCCCGCTCAGCGCCTGCCAGCGCAACAGGTGGAAGTAGCTGGCCGGGCTTGACGGCATCGCGATCGTCATGTTGTCCTGTGCGCACAGCGCCAGGAACCGCTCGACCCGGGCCGAGGAGTGGTCCGGGCCCTGGCCCTCAAGGCCGTGCGGCAGCAGCAGGACCACGCTCGAACGCTGGCCCCACTTCTGCTCACCGGAGGAGATGAACTCGTCGATGATCGTCTGCGCGCCGTTCATGAAGTCGCCGAACTGCGCCTCCCAGCAGACGAGCGCCTCCGGCCGGGCGACCGAGTAGCCGTACTCGAAGCCCATCGCCGCGAACTCGGAAAGCAGCGAGTCGTAGGCGAAGAACCGGGCCTTGCCGTTGTCGAGCCGCTTGAGCGGGGTGTACTCCTCGCCAGTGTGCCTGTCCACCAGCGTGGCGTGCCGCTGGCCGAACGTCCCGCGCCTGCTGTCCTGCCCCACCAGGCGGACCGGGTGGCCGTCAAGCAGCAGGGACCCGAACGCGAGCAGCTCACCGGTAGCCCAGTCGATCGTGTCGTCAGTGACCGAGGCCGGGCGGCGGGCCAGCTGCGGCTGCAGCCGGGGATGGACGGTGAAGCCCTCAGGCAGGTTGACCTGGGTGTCGATGATCTGCTTGACCACGTCGAGGCTGAGCGCTGTCGGCACGGTCGCGTGGTTGACCGGGCGGTCCTCGCTCTCGCGGGGGGCCACGGTGCCTGGCTGAGCGGGCAGCTCGTTGGCCTCGCGGGTCTCGGTGAAGGCGCGCTCAAGCTGCTGCTGGTAGTCGCGCAGCGCCGCCTCGGCCTCCTCCATCGTGATGTCGCCCCGGGCGATCAGCGTCTCGGTGTACAGCTTGCGCACGCTGCGCCTGGCCTCGATCAGGTCGTACATCAGCGGCTGGGTGAAGCTGGGGTTGTCCGCCTCGTTGTGCCCGCGCCTGCGGTAGCAGACCATGTCGATGACGACGTCCTTGCGGAACGTCTGACGGTAGGCGAAGGCGAGATGGCCCACCCGGGCGACGGCCTCTGGGTCGTCCCCGTTCACGTGGAAGATCGGCGCCTGGATCATCCGCGCCACGTCGGTGGCGTACACGCTCGAGCGTGAGTACTGCGGCGAGGTGGTGAAGCCGACCTGGTTGTTCACCACGATGTGGACGGTGCCGCCGGTGCGGTAGCCCCGCAGCTGCGACAGGTTCAGCGTCTCCGCCACCACGCCCTGGCCCGCGAAGGCCGCATCGCCGTGGATGAGCACGGGCAGGACGGTGAATCCGCCCTCGCTCTTGTCCAGGACGTCCTGCTTGGCCCGGACGACACCCTCCGCCACCGGGTCGACGCACTCCAGGTGGCTGGGGTTGGCGACCAGCGAGGTGCGGATCTGCCTGGCCGTGCGGGAGGTGAACACGCCCTCCGCGCCCAGGTGGTACTTCACGTCGCCTGAGCCCTGGGTGGACTTGGGGTCGAGGTTGCCCTCGAACTCCTTGAAGATCTGCCCGTAGGACTTGCCGATAACGTTGGCCAGCACGTTCATCCGGCCCCGGTGGGCCATGCCGATCACGGCCTCGTCCAGGTTCGCCTCGGCGGCCTCGCTGATCACCGCGTCAAGCAGCGGGATCAGCGACTCGCCACCCTCGAGCGAGAACCGCTTCTGCCCCACGTACTTAGTCTGCAGGAAAGTCTCGAACGCCTCGGCGACGTTGAGCCGGCCAAGGATGCGCATCTGCTCGTCATGGCCGGGACGGCGCGGCGGCACCTCGATGTTCCCCTGGATCCACTTGCGCTCTTCCGGGTCCTGGATGTGCATGTACTCCACGCCGAGGGTGCGGCAGTAGGAGTCGCGCAGCACGCCCAGGATCTTGCGCAGCTTCATCCGGGGCTGGCCGCCGAAGCCGCCGGTCGCGAACTCTCGCTCCAGGTCCCACAGCGTCAGCCCGTGCTCGTTGATGTCGAGGTCCGGGTGGTGCCGCTGGACGATCTCCAGCGGGTTGGTGTCCGCCATCAGGTGGCCACGGACCCGGTAGGCGTGGATCAGCTCCTGGACGCGGGCCGCCCGCGTGACATCGTCCTCATGCCCGTAGGGGAAGTCCTTGACCCAGTGGACCGGCTCGTACGGGATCCGCAGGGCCGCGAAGATGCGGTTGTAGAAGTCGTACTCGCCCAGCAGCAGCTGGTGGATGGTCTTGAGGAAGTCACCCGACTGCGCGCCCTGGATGATCCGGTGGTCGTAGGTCGAGGTGAGCGTGACGACCTTGCTGATCGCCAGCTGCGCCATCGTCTCCTCGCTCGCGCCCGCGTAGGCGGCCGGGTACTCCATGGCGCCGACGCCGATGATCGTGCCCTGGCCCGGCATCAGCCGCGGCACCGAGTGCTCGGTTCCGATCGTCCCCGGGTTGGTCAGCGACAGCGTGGTGCCCTGGAAGTCGGCGACGGTCAGCTTGCCGCCGCGCGCCTTGCGGACCACGTCCTCATAGGCGTTCCAGAACTGCCGGAAGTCCATCTCGTCCGCGCCCTTGATGCTGGGCACGAGCAGCTGGCGGCTGCCGTCCTTGGCCTGCAGGTCGATGGCGAGGCCGAGGTTGACGTGCTCGGGGGTGACGAGGACCGGCTTGCCGTCCTCCTCGGTGTACGAGCAGTTCATCTCGGGCAGCATCTTGGCCGCCTGGACGACCGCGAAGCCGATCAGGTGGGTGAAGGAGACCTTCCCGCCCCGGCCGCGCTGCAGGTGGTTGTTGATGACGATGCGGTTGTCGATGAGCAGCTTGGCCGGCACCGCGCGAACGCTGGTAGCCGTGGGCACGCCAAGGCTCTGCTCCATGTTCTGTGCCGTCCGCGCGGCGGCGCCGCGCAGGCGGGAGGTCTGTGCGCCCGTGGGCGGGGAGACGGCGGGGTGGGCCGGGGTGGCGACAGTTGCCGGCGGGGTGGGGCTCGGCGTCGCGGTAGCGGGCGCGGTTGGGCTGGGCGTAGCGGTCGGCGCGGTACGGGCAGCCGGGGCAGCGCCCGGGCTAATGCCCGGACGTGACGGCTGGTAGTCAGCGAAGAAGCTCCACCAGGCGCGGTCCACCGAGTCTGGGTCGGTGAGGTAGCGCTGGTACAACTCGTCGACCAGCCACTCGTTGGCGCCGAAATCGGCATTCGCTGGATGGGCGCCATTGGCGTGGTCGGTTCCCTCTGTGCCAGCCAGCGTGGCGCCGCGCACGGACGCGGACACGGTGGCTGACTGACTAGATGAGGGCTCGCTGAGATCCGCGGCGGCACGCGGCGACTCAGAAGACACGGCGGACATCGCCTTCTTCCGAAAGATTCGACATGAATGACTTGACTTCCCCTTACGAGGCTACCCGTGGCCGCCACAGACGGTTGGCCTGGAAGGCGGCACGATGGCCAGCGACCTTGCTGGCAGGGATGCCCCGCGAAACAATAGTACGTCGCGACCCGGGGGAGGCCGCCTATCGCGCGACGAGGAACACACCAGGGGAAACCCGCTCCAGTGGCCCACGCGATTCTCCCGCCCGCCTGCGGGTCCGCGCAGTACTCTGGAACGAGCGTCATGCAGGCAGGTCATCAGGCCACGGGTCGTCCCGCACCTAGCGATTGCACAGGTTGAAGTCAGGTGAGCGGTAGGCATCGGAGCGGCGATAGCGGTCCATGGGACTCCCATCCCAGGCCGTCGCAATCCCGGCCGGAGGCACCCCGGCGGCGGCCGGGCTATGAGTTTGACGATCCGTCGACGGCTTCCTCATGGGAAGGCGGCCGGCGAGACGCTCCGGCGCCCTCTGGCGCCCACCCGGCAGCGCCCTGGCACATGCCCGGATACGTGAGCGGCTCTCAGCCGCGCCTTTCCGGCTCTCAGCCGCGCCTTTCCGGCTCTCAGCCGCGCCTGCCTGGCTCTCAGCCGCGCCTGCCTGGCTCTCAGCCTCGTCTGTCCGGCTCTCAGCCGCGCCTGCCTGGCCCGCCGCCCTCGTCTGGCCGGCCGCCCCGGCCGCCTGGCCGGCCAGAGTGGCCGTCGGACTTCGACGCGCGGTCGCCGGGCCCGCCGCGCGGGTCCCGCCGCCCGGATGCCCCGCCGCCGTCCGCCGATGTCCTCAGGTTCGGGCCGCCCGCGCTCACGGGCGAGCGCGGGCAGGCCGCTGAGCGGCGCTCCGTCGCCCGCGAGGTGATCAGCACGATGCGGGCCCGCAACCTGGTGACCGCGCTCGTCATCCCGATCGCGATCGCGATATCCGTCGGAATCGCGGTGGTGGTCGCGGCCGGGGCCAACAACGGGCCCGCTGGCCTGGCTCCCTCGGACCTAGCCGTCGGCTTCCCGCCCGCGCGCAGCGCGGCCACCGACTTCACCACCACTCCCGCGCTGGCCGGGCGGGGCATCAGCCTGCCGCTCACCGCCACCGCCGCCGTGGGCGGCGACATAGTCGCGGCGGGCACGCAGTCCGGTGGCCGCCTCGCCCGCGTCCGCTTCCTGTTCTCGGGAAACGACGGGCATAGCTGGCAGCTGGCGTCAGTGCAGGCCGCCGCGGGCGCCAGCGCACCGCAGGCTCAGGGGCCCGTCCTGCTGGCCGGCGGCCAGGCCGGGTGGCTTGGCCTGACCCCCAATTCCTCTTTCACCAGCCAGAACGGGACGGCCTGGGTCTCCCACCCCGGCCTGCCCTTGCGATCGGGCGACACGATCAACGCGCTCACCGCAGCCGGGACGGGATTCCTTGCCGTCGGGCAGAACGGGCCGTCCACCGGTGCCTCGTCCCCCGTCATCTGGCTTTCACCGAACGGGACGTCCTGGCAGCGAGAGACTCCGACGGCAAGCGCCCTGCCGGTCGCCGCGGGCTCCCGGGTCGTGGCGATCACCCACGCGGCGGCCAACGGCATGGTCCTTGTGATCTCGGGCACGGTCGCCACCGCTGACGGGCGCGAGTCGGCCACCTGGCGGTCCGCCGATGGCGGCACGTCCTGGTCCGCGGTCACTATTCCCGCGGGGACCGGGGCCGCGCTGACGATCGCCGGGCTCGCGCCGCTGAAAAACGGCTTCGTCGCCGTCCGGACGGCGATCGTGAACGGGGACACCGGGGCGCTGGTGTACGCCTCACGGGACGGGGTCACCTGGACCAAGTCGGCCGCCATCACCACCGGGAACGGTGCGGCCCTGACGATCGGGCAGGTCTCCGGCGGGCCAGCCGGGGCGGTCATCGAGGGCAGCGCGAATGGCCTGCTCATCGCGTTCCTCTCGGCCGACGGAGCGAAGTGGACCGGCACGGACCCGTTCGGCACCCCGTCCGCCGAGCAGGTGGGCGCCGTGGCGGTCACCTCAGCCGGGCAGGCGGTCATCGCCGCCAGTGCCAGCGGTGCGTCCGCCGCCAGCCAGCCGGTGCTCACGCTTATCGGCCCCCAGGGCGGCCCTGAGCAGGTGGTCGTCACCGCCATCGGCGGCGTGCCCGACCCGCAGGTGGCGGTGAACGCCGTGGCCGCGTCGGGGGCGATGCAGGTGGCCGTGGGCAGCGCGAACGGCTTCCCGGCGACGTGGTCCTCGCCTGATGGCGGCACGACGTGGCGGCGGGGGACCGGTGTGACGGCGGCCACGCTTGACCGGGCAGGGACGCAGCAGCTGAGCGCCGTGGCCCACGGCCCGGCGGGATGGGTGGCCGTCGGCGGGCCCACGGGCAGCCTGGCGGGCGGGCATCCGGTCGTGGTCAGCTCGCCCAGCGGGCAGGCCTGGACCGCGCAGGACGGCACCGGCCCGCTCGATGCGGCCGGACTGGTCACCTCCGGTGTCGCGGCAAGCGCCCGTGGTTACGTCATCGTCGGCTGGCAGGGCTCTGGCTCCCACCGCGCCCCGATGGCCTGGTTCTCCTCGGCGCTGGCCGGATGGCGGGCCGTGCCCCTGCCCTCGGCCGGCGGCGACGCCATGGTGACCAGCGTCACCGCGACCAGCGGCGGGTTCGTGGCCGTGGGGTCAGCCGGAGGAAAGCCCGCCCTGTGGACTTCGGCCAACGGTCAAGCGTGGCGCGGCGCGACGCTCGGCGTCCCTGGGGCGAACTCGGCGTCGCTGAGCCTGGTGGCCGCGAGCGGAGCCGCGGTGACCGCGGCGGGAACCGAGGTCACAACGTCCGGGGAGCGGATACCGTTCGCCGAGATGTCGGCGAACAACGGCGCTACCTGGCAGTCGGTGGCCCTGCCCGCTCCCCTCAAGGCCACAGCCGGGTCGGTCACGATCAGCGCGCTCACGGCGGCGGGCGCCGGCTTCACCGCGACGGGAACCTTTGGCCTGGCGGGCAACACCGACGTGGTCGTCTGGACCTGTAGCCCCGCTGCGGGCGGCAACGCGGCCAGCACCGGGACCTGGACGGCCGAGACGCCCGAGGGCCTTGGCCTGTCCGGCCCGGGCATTCACGCGATCACCGCCCTCACGGCGGCCGGCTCCACCCTCACCGGTGCCGGCTTCACCGCCACCGAGTCCGGCGAGTTCCCCACAATCTGGCAATCCCCGATCCGCAGCTAGCCCAGCCCGCCGAGGCGACAACGATGGCGAGGGGGCGTTACCCGCTCTGCGGCCCGGGCCGATCTGGGCCATAGGGTTAGGGCATGACCAGCACCCAGCCTCGTATTGTCTTCGTCACCGGAGCGAGCAGCGGCTTCGGCGCGGCCGTCGCGCGCCGCTTCGCCGCTACCGGTGCCCGCGTCATCGCCAGCGCGCGCCGCGCCGAGCGGCTCAACGACCTGGCCGCCGAGCTCGGTGACCTCGTGCTGCCGGTGACCCTTGACGTCCGCGATGGGGCCGCCGTCGGTGCGATGGTCAAGGGGCTGCCCGCGGAGTTCGCCGAGATCGATGTCCTGGTCAACAACGCCGGCCTCGCCCTCGGCACCGAGCCGGCCCAGCTGGCCGACCTGGACGACTGGGACCAGATGATCGACACGAACTGCAAGGGCCTGGTCCACGTGACCCGCGCGGTGCTGCCCGGCATGGTGGCCAGGCGCCGGGGTCACGTGATCAACCTGGGGTCGGTCGCCGGGACGTATCCCTACCCGGGTGGCAACACCTACGCGGGCACGAAGGCGTTCGTCCACCAGTTCAGCATCGCCCTGCGCAGCGACGTGCACGGGACCGGCGTCCGGGTCAGCTGCGTCGAGCCTGGCATGGCCGACACCGAGTTCTCCACTGTCCGGTTCCACGGCGACACGGCCAAGGCGGACGCCGTCTACGCCGGCATGCAGCCCATGACGGCCGAGGACATCGCCGAGTCCATCTTCTGGGCGGCGACGATGCCCGCGCACGTCAACGTCAACGTCATCGAGCTCATGGCCACCGCCCAGTCGTTCGCCCCCTACCAGGTGGCCCGGGGCAGCTGATCTTATAGGGGCATGGGCGTCTTGCGGCCTCGGGTGTTCGTCTCCTACTCGAGGAAGAACGAGGAGCTTGTCCGCCAGGTGCGGGCGGACCTGTTCGGTTCCGAGGTGGACTGCTGGATTGACGCCTCCGACATCCTCGCCGGACAGCGGCTGAGCCCGGCCATCGAGGCCGCCATCAACGAGTCGGACCTGTTCTTCGCCTACGTGACCCAGGACTTCCTGCGGTCACGATGGTGCATGGCGGAGATCAGGTACGCGCTGCGCCTGCCTGGTGCCTGCCTGGCGCCCTACGTGGACTCGCAGGACACCCTCGACTCCGTGCCATCCGAGCTGCTTGACGAGGTAGCGTTCGGCCGTCTCGGCCCGGACAACTACGTGCGCTCGGTGCTTGAGATCTCCGGCCGGGCCTGGTCGTCACTCCAGGAGACCAGGCGGCTAGTTCCGGCGGAGGACCACATCCTGGCCAGCAGCCGGGCGTCAAGGACATCAGGCAGATGCTGGCGGAGCTGGATGACCAGTTCCTTCCGCAGGACCGGCTTACCTGCGTCATCGACAAGCAGGTCAACTCACCTGGCCTCTACAAGGCGATCTACAACGGAATGCTGCTCATGACCCAGGGCGACGCGATGACGGTGGAGGACATGCTGGCCGCCCGCCAGTAGAGGCGCTGCGCGCGCGCCGCCTCGGCGAGCCCGCCGCAGGAGGCGGCCTGCTCGGCGGCCCGTGCGTGGCAGTCGGCGGCCCGGGTGAACTCGCCCATCGCGAAGCGCACCTCGCCCAGGCAGTTCGCCAGCATGGCCGCGTCGAGCGGAAGGTCAAGCCAGCCGATGATCTCCTGGCACTCGGCCAGGCAGGCCAACGCCTCGGCGTGCCGCCCCAGCCGGGAGTGCGCGAGGGCGGCGGTCCGGTCCATGATGGCCACCGAGCGCTCGTTGCCGTGCCGCCGGTTCAGGTCGTTGGCCCGGACGGCGAGGTCCACCGCGGCGGCGGGCAGCCCGGCCACGTGACTCGCCCAGGCCTGGTGCCCGAGCGTTGTCGCCAGGCCGTGGTCGTCGCCGAGGCCGCGGAAGATGCCGAGTGCCACGCGGTACTCGGCCTCGGCCGCCCGGGCCTGGCCCTGCTCGAGCAAGACGAGGCCCAGGTTATTGCGCGTCACCGCCTGTGCCCACAGGTTCCCTGACCGGTCGGCGGCGCGCAGCGCGATCCGGTGGCTGGTGGCCCACGGTCGCAGGGCGCCAGCGCTGAAGAAGAAGCCGCGAAAGGCGTAGGCCAGCCGCCAGCAGTCCTCATCCAGGCCCAGTTCGTAGGCCAGCGAGCACAGCAGTGGCACGTGCTCGGCCATCTCGTCGCACCAGCCCATCGCGTCAGCGTGGTCGGCGAAGCGCCCCTCGGCCGCCGGCCCCGCCGCCCGGTGGCGCCGCGGGGAGAGGAGCTCATCGGCCGAGGCCGCTACCGCCCGGTACCCGGTGACGAGGCGGCGCAGCGCCGCCGCACCCGGCTTCCCGCTGTGGGCCATCAGGCCGGCGGCAAGGGCTCGCAGCAGGGCCTGCGCGTCAAGCGGCGGATCGGAAAGGGCCGGCGTCGACCGCCCGCTGCTGGCGCGGAAGGCCCGGACCAGCCGCCCGTCCGCGGCCAGTGCCGCGTCGGCGGCCCGAGCCAGGTCGAGATTGCCGGCCACCAGGCCGTTCTCGATCTTGCTCAGGTGCCCCTTGGTGTAGTGCGTCCGCTCGCCGAGTTGCCGCAGCGACATCTCGCTGTCCTTACGCGCCCGCCGCAGTGCCGCGCCGAACGCCTCGGGCGCGGTGACCTCTTCATCTGTCACGCTGTCTCCACAGCAAGCGATTCGGTTGCCTATCGTGACGATATCGTCGCACGGTTCAGGTCAGACGATGAAACGGTGAAACCCTGGCGTTATCGCCGCCGAGGCGAAAAGCTGAAAGCCGCGAGCACTCCGGGAGTGAAGTCCGCAGCCAGTCGCGTGCAGTGCAGATCGGGGCAAGGCACGCACAGGGGGTGGGACCCGGTTGCGCCAGTTCATCCTGGGGTGCTCGCTCCAAGCCAGCCAGGCCCGCCAGGCCCGCCGAGTCGCGGGGAAGGCTCGGGACGGGTCAGCCGCCTGCCGCGCGGATCGGGCCGAAGACGTCCTCGCGGCGGTGCCGCAGGGACGGCAGGGTGCCCCGGACGCAGTCCACGGCGGACAGGTCCGCCTCGACCACGGTGATGCCCGCCGCCGGGCCAAGGTCGGCGCGCACGACGCCCATCGGGTCGATCAGCAGGCTCCTGCCGACACCCGTCGCGGCGCGGGTTGGCTTAGCCTCCAGGTCAGGGACCTGGTCGGTGGCGGCGATCCACACCGTGTTCTCGATCGCCCGGGCGCGCAGCAGCGTCACCCAGTGCTCTTCCTTGAACGTGCCCGCGGCCCAGGCGGCGCTGACCGTCACCAGTCGGGCGCCGGCCACGGCCAGCGCCCTGGTCAGCTCGGGAAACCGGATGTCGTAGCAGATCTGCAGGCCCACCGGCGCGCCGGCGAGCGTTGTGACGACGATGCCTGAGCCGGACGCGACCGTCTCCGATTCCTCGTAGCCGAGCGCGTCGAACAGGTGGATCTTGCGGTAGGACGCCACCAGGTCGCCCTCGGCCGAGAACGCGGCCGCCGTGTTGTACACGCGCCCGCCGGGCGCGGGCTCGAACACCCCGACCACCGCCGCCACCGCGCTGGCCGCGCAGGCCAGTCCTACTTCCGTGCAGAACGGTCCGTCCAGCTCTTCAGCCGCCCCCGCCAGGTCCGACCCGAACCGGGTCATCGTCGCCTCGGGAAAGACGGCGAGGTCGGCGCCGCCGGCGGCGGCCTGCCCGAGCGCGTCCTTCACCCGGGACAGGTTCACGGCGGGATCGGGGCTGACCGGGATCTGGCAAAGGGCGATGCGCATGAGTGCATTGTCCCACTGGCGGCGGGCCATCCCGCGCCCCGGCGCGACTGCGCGCGCTCGCCGCGACATGATCTCATAGAGCGGTGAAACGACCCCTGCTTAACCAGCGGCTTGTCCCGTTCGGCACGACGATCTTCACCGAGATGTCCGCCAGGGCGATCGCCACGCAGTCGATCAACCTCGGACAGGGCTTTCCCGACGCCGACGGGCCGCACGGTGTCGCGCAGCGGGCCATGGACGCGATCGCGTGCGGCGAGGGCAACCAGTACACGCCGCTGCCCGGCGTGCCTCCGCTCCGGCAGGCGGTGGCCCGTCACCAGCGGCGGTTCTATGGCCTTGGCTACGACCCGGACAGCGAGGTGCTCGTCACGGTGGGCGCGACGGAGGCCATCGCCTCGGCCATCTTCGCCCTGGCCGAGCCGGGAGACGAGGTCATCGCGTTCGAGCCGTTCTACGACTCCTACGCCGCGACGATCGCGATGGCCGGGGCCACCCGGGTCGGGCTGACGCTGCGCGCACCGGACTTTCGCCCGGATCTCGGCCGGCTGGAGTCGCTGATCACCAGCAGCACCCGATTGCTTCTCATCAACACCCCGCATAATCCGACGGGCATGGTGCTGACCCGTTCGGAAACCCGCGAGATCGCACGGATCGCTATCGACCACGACCTGCTCGTCGTCACCGACGAGGTGTACGAGCACCTCACCTACGACGTGCCGCATGTCCCCATCGCCGGCCTGCCGGGCATGCGCGAGCGCACCGTGACGATCAGCTCAGGCGGCAAGGCCTTCGGCTTCACCGGCTGGAAGGTCGGCTGGGTCACCGGCACGCCGGAACTGGTCACCGCGGTAAGGACGGCCAAGCAGTTCCTCACGTTCGTCGGCAGCGGCCCGTTCCAGTTCGCGGTCGCCGACGCCCTCGACCTGCCCGACGAGTACTACGCGCGGCTCGCGGCCGACCTGAAGGCCAAGCGCGACCTGCTCAGCGGGGGCCTGCGTGACATCGGCTTCGAGGTCTACCCCAGCGATGGCACCTACTTCGTCACCACCGACATCACGCCGCTTGGCGAGAGGGACGGCACCGAGTTCTGCCTCGCCCTGCCCGAGCGGACCGGGGTGGTCGCCATCCCGAGCGCCGTCTTCTACGACGACAAGGAAGCGGGGCGCACCCAGGTCAGGTTCGCCTTCTGCAAGCGCACCGGGGTGCTAGAAGAGGCCCTGGGCCGCCTTTCCGTCCTGGAAAAGGGGTAACCAGGCCCCGGCGGGGAAGTTGCCCGAGCAAGGGACGGTCCGAGGCTGGGAGAGTGAGCGTGCGGGCTGATGCGGAGCAGCTAGCGGCGGCGGACGCCGCGTTCGGCACTGACCTCTACGGGCAGCTTGCCGGGCCCGGGAGCCTCGTATTCTCCCCGGCATCCGTCGCCGCCGCGCTGCGCATGGCGCTTGTCGGTGCTCGCGGCGAGACGGCCGTCGAGATGGCCAGGGTGCTTCACCTCGCCAGCGCCGAGGCGGCGCGGCAGGCCCAGGGGCGCCTCGCCCGCATCCCGGCCAGCGACGTGCTCACGCTCCGTGTGGTGAACACGGCCTGGATCGACTCGGGCCTCTCCCTGCGCGAGGAGTTCCTGCGGCAGCCGGTCTCGGTGGAGCGGGCCGATTTCTCTCATGCGGCCCAGGCGGCGCGGCGGGCGATCAACGCGACGGTCGAGGAGCAGACGGCGGGCAAGGTCAGCGGCCTCATCCGGCCGGGCATCATCTCGGCGCTGACCCGCCTGGTGCTGGTCAACACGATCTACCTGAAGGCCCGCTGGCAGCACGAGTTCCCCGCGGGCAACACCAGGAAGGAGCCGTTCTACCCGGAGCGCTCGGACGGGACTCCCGTCGACATGATGCACTCGGGCCAGCGCCTGGCCTACCGGCGGGGCGACGGCTTCCAGGCGGTGCTGCTGCCGTACAAGGGCGGCCCGCTGGCGATGGCGATCGTGCTGCCCGACGGCCCGCTCTCGCAGTTCCCTGTGCAGGCCCTGGGTGGTGTCGCCGCGGTCCTCGGCGGGCTGCTCGCGAGCCCGGAGGAATACCAGGTCGACCTGCGCCTGCCCAAGTTCCGCATCGAGGCGCAGTTCCTGCTGGGGGACACGCTGCAGGCGCTGGGCATCGGGCTCGCGTTCAGCTCAGCCGCGGACTTCGGCGGCATCTGCGACCAGCCGCTGCACATCGACCAGGCCATCCACCAGGCGTTCATTGACGTCGATGAGCGAGGGACCGAGGCCGCCGCGGCGACGGCGGCCGTCGTCCAGGTGATGGCGATGCGCAGGCAGCCCGCCCGGCGGGTCGCGTTCACCGCCGACCGGCCCTTCCTGTTCGCGGTCATCGAGACGGCCACCGGCCTGCCGCTGTTCCTTGGCCAGTACACCGGCCCCTGAGCTGCCATCCGGGCCGCCGGGCCTCGACCTTGGCGTGCCCTGATCGATGCCGGTCCCGGTTAGCGCCGGGTGACTGCCCCGTCGCGGGCGGGACCGCCGCGTCATCGGCTGGCGGGGGTCGCCTACGCTTACTGGCGTGCAGGAACGGGCTGAGTGGGATGTCGCGGTCGTTGGCGGAGGGCCGGCTGGCCTGTCGGCGGCACACGCGGCGGCGGTCGCAGGAGCGCGGACGCTCATCCTCGAGCGGGCTGAGCATCCCCGGTACAAGACCTGCGGCGGAGGGCTGATCGGGGCGTCGCTTGACGCCGTCCGCGACCTGCCCGAGTTGCCGGCCAAGGACGAGATCTACGCGGCGACCTTCACGCTGCAAGGCACGCACGCGTTCACCCGGCGCGGTACCCAGCCGCTGCTGAAGATGGTCATGCGCGAGGAGTTCGACGCCGCGCTGCTCAACCGGGCGCTTGCCGCCGGGGCCGAGGTACGGCAGAAGACGAGGGTGCGTGGCATCACCGACGACAGCGTGCCCGCGACCGGGCCGACCGCGGGCGACGGAGCCGACCCCGGCCGGGCCAGCGGACCGGGGCAGGCGACGATCCGGCTCGACGACGGGTCGTCCGTCACGGCGTCGGTCGTCATCGGCGCCGATGGCTCGGGCGGTATCAGCGCCAGGCACGTCGGGGTCGCGTTCAGCCAGGTGGACCTGGGACTGGAGCTGGAGATCGCCATCCCCGAGGCGCTGCAGCGTGAGTGGCGGGGCCGGCTGCTGCTCGACTGGGGCAAGATCCCCGCCTCCTATGGCTGGGTCTTCCCCAAGGGTGACCGGCTCACGGTGGGCGTCATCGCCGCCCGGCGCGGGACGTCGGGCGAGCAGGCCGGCGCGAGGCAGGGCGACGCCACCCGCGAGTACCTGCGGGAGTTCGTGGAAAGGCTCGGGCTGGCCAGTTGCGTCGCCGTCAGGGACTCTGGGCACCTGACTCGCTGCCGGGCCGACGACTCACCGTTGCGCAAGGGACGGGTCATCGTCGCCGGCGACGCCGCCGGGCTGCTTGAGCCGTGGACCAGGGAGGGGATCAGCTTCGCGCTCAGGTCCGGTGCGCTGGCCGGCCAGATCGCGGCCAGGGCCTGCGTCGCCGACTCGCCCGCCGGGGCGCTTGACGCCTATGCCGTGGCCATCGACCAGGGGCTGGGCGCCGAGATGCGGGCCAGCAGGGTCCTGCTCAACGCGTTCACCCGGCACACCAAGACCTTCCACAAGGGGCTGTCGACACCTCAGGGGTGGCGGCTGTTCGCCAGGATCTGCCGCAGCGAGCTGCCCTACCCGCAGCTCATCCGCAAGCCGGGCGCCCGGGTGGCGCTGTCCGTGCTTAACCGTTTGTAATTGTGTTGCCACTTTATGACGCATTCCCGTTGACGAACTACCGTGACATCCGGTTTCCTAGGAGACCTTATGGGGGGAAAAAGCATCTGCCATGCGCTCAACTGGGACCTGAGCGCAACTGACGTACTACGCCTAGTAGGGGACGACCCCTACCCGGTGGCTCTTCTTGGTGCGTGGTCGGGGGGCAGCGACATCATCGGATCGGTCCCACTAGTAACCAGCCGCGAGTGGTCGCCCATCGGTGACGACACATGGCAGGCAGAGCATGGCTCCCGCCCGGACGGCGAAGGCCCGCGCTTTGGCGGTGGCTGGATCGGCTACATCGGCTACGGTGCGTCGGCCCAGTACCTGCCGGTGCCACCTCCGCCAGGAGATCCACGGCGGCTGCCGGATTCCTGGTGGGGCTACTACGATCACGTGCTGCGCCGCGACAGGGAAACCGGCCAGTGGTACTTCGAGGCCCTGGTGCAGGACGGGCCTCAGGGCCAGGACCCGCAGCCGGGGCGTGGTCGGCCGAGCCGGGAATCGCAGCTGGCGGCGCGGCTGGCGGAACTGGAGCGCCGGGCTTGTTCAGGCCCGCGGGACCGGCGCGGCTACAGCTGCGGGACGTTCCGGCTGACCCCGTCGCCGGCCGAGCACCGCGAGTCCGTCCGCCGGACGGTGGACTACGTCCGGCAGGGCGACATCTTCCAGGCCAACATCTGCCTGCGGATCGAGGCGCCGTTCGACGGGGATCCGCTTGACGGGTTCTGCGCCGCGGCCGAGCAGCTCGACCCGCGGTACGCGGCGTTCCTGCGGCTGCCGGACTCCTCGGCCGTGGCCAGCTTGTCGCCTGAGCTGTTCCTGCGGCGCACGGGGCGCCAGGTGCTGTCGTCGCCGATCAAGGGGACGCGGGCGCGGCCGCAGGACGCGGCCGCCGCCAAGCTGTCGCGCGAGGCGCTTGAGGGCTCGGTCAAGGACGGGGCCGAGAACGTGATGATCGTTGACCTGATGCGCAACGACCTCAGCCGGGTCTGCGTGCCCGGGACCGTGGAAGTGCCAGCGCTGCTGCGGCCCGAGCGGCACCCGGGCGTGTGGCACCTGGTCTCGGACGTGACGGGGACGCTGGCCGACGGCGTGGACGATGACGCGCTCATCCGGGCCACGTTCCCGCCCGGCTCGGTCACCGGCGCGCCCAAGGTCCGTGCCCTTGAGATCATCCACGAGCTCGAGCCGGTGGCCCGCGAGGTGTATACCGGGGCGATCGGCTACCGGAGCCCGGTCGCAGGCCTTGAGCTGAACGTCGCGATCAGGACCTTTGAGTTCCACGGGTCCCGGGTGTGGCTCGGGGCCGGCGGCGGGATCACCGCGCGCTCGGTCCCTGACGCCGAGTACGGTGAGTGCCTGGTCAAGGCCACGCCGCTGATCCAGGCCCTCGGCGGCGATCTCGATGAGGGCGATGCCGGGCAGCCGGGCGCCTTCTCGCCAGGCACTTGCGGTGTGGCCGGCGTTTCCCCGTCCCTCGCCATCCCGCAGGGGCTGCGGCCGAGGGCGGCGATGGGCGTGTTCACCTCGCTGCGGGTGGCCGCCGGACGCGTCTTCGACCTGGAAGGGCACCTCGCCCGGCTGGAAGCAAGCACCGTCGAGCTCTACGGCAAGCGGCTGCCCGATCAGCTGCGGGCGGACCTGGCGGCGCTGCTCGGCGCCCCCGGCGATTCGCGGTCACCTTCCGGGCGGCTGCGGGTAACCGCCCGGCCGGTGGGCGGGCCACTCCAGGTGACGATCGAGGTCGTGCCGGATGAGCTCGTCGCCAGGACGGCCAGGCTGCATCCGGTGATCGTTCCCGGCGGCCTGGGCCCGCACAAGTGGAAGGACCGGCGGCTGCTCACGGCGCTGAGCACCGGGCCGACCGGGACGGGACCAGGCGATGCCGGACCAGGTGGCGGGGGGCCGGCGGGGCCGGTCGACCAGTTGCTGCTGGTCGACGCCAACGGCGACGTGCTTGAGACCGACCGGGGCAACGTCTTCGCCGTGATCGGCGGGATCCTGCACACCCCGCCGCTCGACGGGCGGCCGCTGCCTGGCGTCACCCGGGCGGCGGTCCTGCGACTGGCCGCCGAGGCCGGCATCGGCGTGAAGGAGGCCCCGCTCACAGTGGACGCGGTGCTTGACGCGGCCGAGGAAGTGTTTGTGACGAACTCGGTGGGTGGAGTCGTGGAAGTCCGTTCTGGCCCGGTGATGAAGAGCCTGGCCGGTCGGCTTGCCCGGCGTACGGCGAGCACCGTTGACCAGCCGGCGGCCGAGCCAGCAGTGCGGGAGCTGCGCGGTGGGAGGCGGCCGCTGATCGTGCTGGTCGACAACTACGACTCGTTCACCTACAACCTGGCGCACCTGCTGTCCGGAGCCGGCTGCGAGGTAGAGGTCGTCCGCAATGACGAGGTGCCGGCCAGTGCCATCGCCGCCCTGCGCCCGGACGGGATCGTCATCTCGCCGGGGCCATGCGCGCCGGCCGAGGCGGGCATCAGCGTGGACGTCGTCCGGATGTGCGGCCCGTCCATTCCGCTCCTCGGCATCTGCCTAGGGCACCAGGCGATCGCCGTGGCCTACGGGGGCAGCGTGGTCAAGGCGGGCCAGCCCGCCCATGGTTACGCGTCCGTGGTCAGCCATGACGGCGCGGGTGTGCTCGCGGGGCTGCCGGCCCAGTTCCCCGCGGCCCGCTATCACTCGCTGGTCGTTGACCGCGGATCGCTGCCGGCCGCGCTGCGGGTCACGGCGCGACTGGCGGACAGCGGTGACATCGTGATGGGGATCAGGCACGCGGCCCACCCGGTCGAAGGGCTGCAGTTCCATCCGGAATCGATCCTCACCGTGCCGCATGGCCGGGCGATCGTCGGCAACTTCCTGCGGTCCGTGTCGCATGGCTTATGCGGAGGTGCCGAGCGAGGGGTGGTGCGCACCCCGGCGGCGGCACACCACCCATCAGCGGTTATGGGCACCGGTGGCTTGCCACCGCCTGGCCCGGCTAAGGTGCTCTGCGTGGATGCGGAGTTGTTGCGTGCGGCCGAGGCCGCCACGGGGTTCATGCCGGCTGATGAAGGGCGGGCGCTGAGCGAGACCGCCCGGGAGTACGGGGCGATCGGGCCGGTGCTCGAGGTCGGTAGCTACTGCGGCAAGTCGGCGATCTACCTCGCGGCCGGAGCGCGTGAGGCCGGGCAGCAGGTGGTCACCATTGACCATCACCGCGGGTCTGAGGAGCACCAGCCTGGCTGGGAGTACCACGATCCCGCCCTGGTCGACCCGGTCGCGGGGAAGATCGACACGCTGCCGCGCCTGCGCGAGGCGCTGTTCGCGGCGGGCATCGAGGACGATGTGATCGCCATCGTGGGCCGGTCCCCTGACGTGGCCCGAGTGTGGCGGACGCCGCTGGGCATGCTGTTCATCGACGGCGGGCACACCGACGCGGCCGCTCAGCAGGACTACGACGGCTGGGCGCACTGGGTGGCACCCGGCGGGGCGCTGGCCATCCACGACGTGTTCCCTGACCCGGCCGATGGCGGGCAGGCCCCATTCCGCGTTTACCAGCGGGCACTGGCCTCCGGCGACTTCACCGAGGTCCGCTGCGTCGGCTCGCTCCGAATCCTGCGCCATCACTAACCGTGCCCCGCGCGATCGTGCCCGCCGGTCCCAGCAGCGATGCCTACACTGCTGTGGTCGGTGATTTGTCCGCAATGCGCCAGCGCTGCCGTGGTGATTTGTCCGCAATGTCACATTCCTGCTGCTATAGCAGCAGCTCTGCGGCATCGTGCTCATTTCCCTAGCGCAGCGATGCGTCAGCGCTGTCGCTACGGCACGCTGCGACAGCAGCTCTGCGGCATTGCTGCTGCGACCACGTGCAGCAAGGGGCGACCAGGCAGACCAGGCAGCACAAGGGGCGACCAGGGCACAGGTACAGCAAGGGGCGACTAGGCAGCACAAGGGGCGAGCAGGTGCAGCAGGGCGAGCAGGGGGGCGAATGGACCGCGGGACGCGGGGGCTTGCAAGCTGGCGGGAGGGGCTAGCGGGGAACCGGGTTAGCGTCGGCGGAGGTGGGAGAGCAGCCGCAGGCCTCGGGGTTGACTGGGGACTCGCCGGCTGTGGAGCTGCCCCCGAGGGAACTGCCGGCGAGGGAGTTGCCAGTGGGGGAGGTGCGGGCCGGGAGAATGGCGCTGGGCAGGTCGCGGAAGATTCCAGCGCCCGTGCTGAAGCCAGTCAGCGCGTCCGCGGCCAGGATGACCGCGGCCGAGGTCCAGGAGCTGCGCTCATCGGGGAAGTGCTGCTCATTGGCGTACTGCCAGCCGGTCCAGTACGAGCCGTCGGAGTGCCGCAGCCGGGCCACCGTGTCGAACAGCGTGCCCGCCAGCGTGCGCTGACCGCAGGCCTCAAGGGACATCACGAGCTCGCACGTTTCCGCCACCGTCACCCAGGGCTCGTCGCTGACGCAGCGCACGCCCAGGCCTTGCACCACGAAGGTGTCCCACCCGGACGACAGCCGCTCCGCGGCCATCGTGTCGCGCAGCGCGCCGCCGAGGACCGGGTAGTACCAGTCCATCGCGAACCGGCTCTTGTCGGCGAAGGCTTCCGGGTGGCAGGCGATCACGTGCGCGAGCTGACCGGCGGCGAGCTCCCACTCCGGCTGCGGGTCATGAGCCACCTCGGCCAGGGCGATCGCGCAGCGCAGCCCCTGCAGGATGCTCGCGCAGCCGGACAGCAGCGCGAACTGGCCCGGCCGGCCCGCGGCGTCCCGTTCCCAGGCGACCTCGCCCCGCGGCGCCTGCAACCCGAGCACCCACTCGATGGCCTTCCACACTACTGGCCACATTCGCATCGTGAATCCAAGGTCGCCGGTGACCAGCAGTTCGTGCCACACCCCCACGGCCACGTAGGCGGCGTGATGCGACTCGCCCGCCGGGTCGGTCACCGTGCCGCCGGCTACCGTGCGGGGCCACGAGCCATCGTCGCGCTGCGCGGACGCCAGCCACTCGTAGGCAAGCCGGGCCTCGCGGGCCAGGCCGCAGGCGGACAGCGCCATCGCGCACTCCACGTGGTCCCACGGGTCCACGTGGCCGTCCGGCCAGGGAATCGCCCCCTCAGGCAGCTGGGCTGTCGCGATCGCCCCGGCCGTGGCCAGCATGTCCTCAGGAACGGGACCGGCCGACCGCTCACTCACGAGGATGCCTTCGTCGCGTAGACCACCAGGCTCTTGCCGATCAGCGGGTTAAGCGCCGCCTCCGCGTACCTGGTCAGCGCCGGGCGCTTCATGATGTCCCACACCAGTAGCTTGTGGTAGCCGCGCACGGCCGGGTGGTCGTCGTTGCCCACGCCGACCGCGCACTTGAGCCACCAGTACGCCGAGTGCAGGCCGTGCGCGTGATGGCTCCCGGTCACGGTCAGCCCGGCCTGGGACAGCTTGGCGACCAGTTCTGGCTGGGTGAAGATCCGCACGTGCCCGCCGGGAACCTCGTGATACTCATCGGATAGCGCCCAGCACACCCGCTCGGGCAGCCATGCGGGCACCGTGACCGCCGCGACGCCGCCGGGCCGCAGCACCCGCGCGACCTCCGCCATGGCGCGCTGATCATCCGGCACGTGCTCGAGGATCTCGGCCGCGATGACCTTGTCAAAGGCACCGTTTCCGAAGGGGAGCCCAGTTCCGTCGCAGCGCACCGCCACTGCCGCGGCGGGGGCGGTCGCCTCGCCCTCCAGCCGCATGGCGCCGAACATGCCGCTCACCGCGGGCAGTTCCCCCTGATCGAGGTCGGCGGCGACAACGCGCGCGCCGCGGCGGTAGGCCTCGAAGGCGTGCCTGCCGCCGCCGCAGCCTAGGTCGAGCAGGCGCTCGCCCGGGGTGATGGGGAAGCGACCGAAGTCAACGGTCAGCACGTGGCGGCTCCGGCTTGGTCTGGTACTTGGAGGAAAACGGGAAGCTCGCGCCGGCTGGCCTCATCGTTGCGGCCCGCGGGCTCGCGGCTGTCCGGGAACATGCCTTCTCACCAATAGATCGCGTCGCGGTAGATCTGAGCCGTCGCGGCGGCCACCGCCGGCCAGGCGAAGCGCTCGCTGACCCGGCGCAGCGCCCGGGCCGACAGTGCCGAGCGCTCGGCGGCCGAGTCGTGCAGGCGCAGCAGCGCGGCGGCCAGTTGCTCAGGGTCACCCGGGGTGACCAGGAGCGCGGCACCGGATGCGTCCTGCGGGTAGCTGCCGCCGGTGACTTCAGGCAGTGCGCCGGCCCGGCTGGCGATCAGCGGCGTGCCTGAGGCCATGTGCTCCACGGCGGGCAGCGAGAACCCCTCGTAGAGCGAGGGGACGACCGCGACCTGCGCTGAGGCGAGAACCTGCGCGTACTCGTCGTCGGGCAGCCCGGGCGTGAACGTCACCAGGTCGCCCAGCGACAGCTGCGCTACCAGCGCGCGGGTCGCGGCCGAGGGAGCGCCGATGACGCGGAGGTGGACGTCTCGTTCTGTGGAAAGCTTAGAGAAGGCCCGCAGCAGGACCGCCAGCCCTTTCAGCGGGACGTCGGCGCTCGTGACCGTGACGATCCGGCCTGGGACACGGGGCTGGTCACGCGGGCGGAACCGGCGGGTATCGACCCCCAGCGGCACGATGTGCACGTCCTCGGGCCGCGCGCGGAAGTCGCGGCAGATGTCCTGCCTCGATGACTCGGACACGGTGACCAGCGGTGCCACCCGGCGGGCGACCTGGCCCTGCATGTACAGGAAGCTGTACCAGCGCTCCTTGTTCAGCCGGGCTAGCAGCGGCCGGCCGGCAAGGTCGAGGCGGCGGTCGACGGTGATCGGGTGGTGAATGCTGGTGACCAGCGGCAGGCCGAGGCGGCGCACGCCCAGCATCCCGTAGCCCAGGCCCTGGTTGTCGTGGACCACGTCGAACTGGCCGGCCCGCTCGCGCAGGGCGCGCAGCGCGCGGATGCTGAACGTCAGCGGCTCGGGAAAGCTGCCCGTCCACATCAGGGCCGTTTCCAGGACGTCGGACCAGTCCCTGATCTCGCCCGGCCGCGGGGTGCGGAACGGGTCGAAGTCACGGTACAGGTCGAGGCTTGGCAGCTCTCGCAGGATGGGGCCGGGGTCCAGATCGGGGTACGGCTGGCCGGAGAACACCTCGACGTGGTGCCCGAGGGCGGCGAGCTCGCGGCTGAGGTGCCGCACGTACACCCCCTGGCCGCCGGAGTGCGGCTTGCTGCGATAGGACAGCAGCGCCACGCGCAGCGGTTGATTCACGGAGGCCACGGGGCACCTTACCACTCGGTAGCACCCGCGCCACAGGGGACTCAGGCGGCGGCAGCACCGCCGACGGCCATGCCGATCAGGAACGTGAGGCCGGCCGCGATCACGCCCAGCAGGAGCTGGCGAAGCGCCCCCCGCCAGAACGGGCGAGCGGTCAGCCGGGCCACCAGGCCCCCGCCGACGACCGCCGCGATCGCGGACAGGGCCAGCGCCAGCCACAGCACATTCGCCGCGAACAGGTACGGGAACAGCGGGATGATCGCGCCGCAGGAGAAGGCGGTCAGGGACGCGCCCGCCGCGAGCAGCGGTGACGGCAGTTCCTCCGGGTTGACGCCGAGCTCCTCGAGCGCGTGGAACCCCAGGGCCTTGTCCGGGTGCGCGGAGATCTCGGCGGCCGCCTGCCGGGCGGTGGCGGCCGAGATGCCGCGGGCGCGCAGCATGCCGACGAGCTCGGCCTGCTCGGCCACCGCGTTGTTCTCCAGCTCGCGCTGCTCCTTGTCCACCTCCGACTGGACCAGCTCGTTCTGCGAGGACACCGAGACGAACTCGCCTGCCGCCATCGAGAACGCGCCAGCGGCCAGCCCGGCCAGGCCGGTGAGGATGATGGCGTGCTGCGAGCCGCCACCACCGCCCACCCCTGAGATCAGCGAGACGTTGGTGACGAGGCCGTCCATCGCGCCGAACACGGCAGGCCGCAGCCAGCCGCCGGACACGTCACGGTGCTCATGCCCGTGCGCCTCCGCCTGGCCTATCGGCTCCTTGGTCGTCAACGCTGCCCCCATAGTCCAGCCAAGCTAGCAGTCACGACATTGTATTGACAGGAAAGCGGGTCCCGGGCCTTATCGTTGTAGCACGTAAGCTAACCGATAGCTGGGAACACGTTTTCCCACCGGCCGGTGGCGCCGGTCCTCCGCCTGGCCGTCATGGCGATCGGTCGCCGCGCGCGGCCGGGCCGGCGTCGCCCGTGGCCAGGGTGGCGCCGCGAGAGGCGGAGCTGGCCAGGACGGCGAGGCCGATGCTGGTGCCAACGACGGCGAGGGCCGCGCCCGCGATGTCGGCGGTGCCCAGGCGGAAGGTCTCACCGAGCAGGCCGAAGCCGACGGCCACGCTCGCCGCGGGCGTGACGGCGGAAAGGACAGGCAGCGTGATCAGCGGATGGCCCGCCTGATAGGCGCTCTGGGTGATCAGCAGGCTGCTCAGCCCGAAGACGATCAGCGTGTAGGTCGACCACGAGGCCACGATCGCGGCCAGGCCCTGGGTGACGACGTGGGTGAACGTCGTCGTCGCGACGGCCATGACGGTATCGATCAGTCCCGCTCCGGTCGCGAGCAGGCCCGCCCGCTGGGGGCCTGAGGCCCGCAGGCCGGCCGCGGTGACCGCCATCGTGACGATGACCAGCGTCACCGCCGCGGCCAGCACCTGATGGTGCGGCGGGTGACTGTGGCGCGGGAGGTGCGAGGGCGGGGTCGTCAGCACGAGGAACGCCGCGACGCCCACGACCACCGTGGCGGCCGCTCCCCAGGCACTCGGGCTGAGCTTCTGCCCCGTCCAGAACCTGACCGTCACCACGGAGACGATGAGGCTGGTCGCCACGAGCATCTGGACGATCGCCAGCGCGCCGAACCTGAGCGCGACCGCATGCAGGATGAAGCCGACCAGCTGAGCGGCTCCGCCTGCCACCCAGAGCGGCTGCCGGGCCAGGTGCACGAGCAGCCGCGGGCGCCCGGCCGAGGTGCCCGGCGCCTGTGCCGCCTGGTGCTGTTGTATGGCCGCGCCGACGCCGTAGAGGATCGCGGCCACCAGCCCCGTCAGGATCGCCGTCATCACCCAGGGGCATACCCCGTGACGATGGGAACTAGAGGGACAGTCCGGGGTACCGGCCGCGGAGCCGGATCAGGGGATCGCCGGATTCGGCCACGTAGGCGACGCCCGTGACGTTCGAGATCACCAGGAGGTGGTCACCGGCGGGCACGCGGCGGGCGACGGAGCACTCGAGGGCCGCGAGGCCGCCAAGCGGGACTAGTGCCCCCGAGTCCGCCCCGCGCACATGCTCGGCCTCCTCGAGTATCAGCCGGGCTGATGGCCGGCCTGAGGCGGCGAACTGGCCCGCGAGCACTCGCTGGCTGGCCGACAGGAGCGTGACGGCGAACCGGGCGGCGGGCAGCGACGGGCGGCTCAGCACCTCCGCCGGGTAGGAGTCGGCCATCAGCGAGATCAGGACCATGGGCGGGTCAAGTGACACCGGGCAGAACGCCGACACCGTTGTCCCGATGTCGTCACGGTTGTCAGCCATCGTAACCAGCGTGACTCCTGATGCCCAGCCAGACAGGGCGGCGGCCAGGTCGCCGGGGGCGGCGTACTTCGGCATGGGGAAGGACTCGGGGATCGAGACGGGCGTGAATTCGGTCACCCGACGAGGGTAGCCGAGCCACGACACGCCGGAGCCGGGGTGTCGCCCATGAGTGCTGTCCCGGGCCCGGGCAGCGATGATGGTGATGTGACGGGCGGATCGAGCGGGCTACCTCGACGAGCAGGCCGCCGCTGGCACGCCGAGCTCGCGTGGCTTGGGCGCGGCCCGGGCGTCGCCAGCGACGTGCTGATCGAGGCGTCGGGTGACCGGTTCAGCGCGGTCACGCCCGGCGTCCCGGCCGGGCGGCTGCCCGCCGGCACCACCCGGCTGGCCGGGCTGACCTTGCCCGGCCTGGCCAACGCCCACTCGCACGCGTTCCACCGGGCACTGCGCGGGCGGCCGTGGGGCGCGACGGCCGGGACGTTCTGGACGTGGCGGGACCAGATGTACGAGGTCGCCGCCCGCCTGGACCCGGACAGCTACTACGCCCTCGCCCTGGCCACCTTCGCGGAGATGGCCCTGGCCGGGATCACCTGCGTGGGAGAGTTTCACTACCTGCATCACGGCCCCGACGGAACTCCATACACGATTCAGAACGAGATGGGCCTATGCCTCATCGAGGCCGCGCGGGCCGCGGGCATCAGGATCACGCTGCTGGACGCGTGCTACCTCGCGGGCGGCTTCGGGCCTGGCGGGACGCCACGGCCCCTGTCCGCGGCGCAACAGCGGTTCAGCGACGGGACCGCGGCGGCCTGGGCCGCCAGGATGGCTGACCTCAACCCCGGGGAGCGGGGCATGCTCGCGCCGCACGCGCGGGTCGGCGCCGCCATCCACTCGGTGCGCGCGGTGCCACCGGACCAGGTGCCCGAGGTGATGGCCTGGTCTCATCATCACGCGGCCCCGGTCCACGTGCACCTGTCCGAGCAGCCGGGCGAGAACGGTGAGACCAGCGCCGCCTTCGGCGCGACACCGACCGAGGTCCTTTCCGAGGCGGGGGTGCTCGGCCCTCGCTCCACGATGGTGCACGCCACGCACCTCGTGGCCGGGGACGTCTCGCTGCTCGGAGACTCCCAGACCAGCGTGTGCCTGTGCCCGCTGACCGAGGCCGACCTGGCGGACGGCGTGGGCCCGGCGCCCGCACTGGCGCAGGCGGGGTGCTCGCTGGCCCTGGGGACCGGTGGGCACAGCGCCATCGACCTGCTGGCCGAGGCACGCTGGATGGAGCTGTCGCAGCGGCTGCTGTTCCGGCGGCGCGGCCACTTTGCCCCGGCCGCCCTGGCCCTCGCCGCGACCGCTTCCGGCCACGCGTGCCTAGGCTGGCCCGATGCCGGGGAGATCGTCCCCGACGCTTATGCCGACCTGGTGACGGTGACGCTTGACCGCCCGCGGCTGGCCGGGGCACGCGGCGGCGACGACCCGCTCGCCGCGGTGCTCGCCGCTGGCACCGCCGCCGACGTCCAGCACGTGGTGGCCTCCGGCCGCGACGTCGTCAGCGACGGTCATCATCTGCTCCTGGACGACGTCCCGGCCCGGCTGGCCGCGGCAATCAGGGCCGTCACCTGCTGACCGCCCCGGCCGGCCCGGAGTTTCAGCGGCAAGTCCCGGCTGGGCTGGCTGGCAGCCGATGCGGGCGTGGTGGGAAGATGACTGGCCTATGAGCAGGTCAACGCTGATCACCGGGATCTCGGAACTGGTCACCAACGCGGATCAAGCGGGCGGGCCGGGCACCCGGTTCGCTGCCATCGCCGATGCCGCGCTGGTCATCGAGGGGGAGCGCGTCGCCTGGACCGGGCCGGCCAGCCAGGCCCCGGCGGCGGACGAGGTCATCGACGCGGCGGGCCGGGCCGTGCTTCCCGGGTTCGTCGACTCGCACGCGCACCTGGTCTTCGCCGGGGAACGGTCGGCCGAGTTCGCCGCCCGGATGGCCGGGCAGGGGTACGCCGCCGGAGGGATCAGGACGACCGTCGCCGCAACCCGGGCGGCGACCGACGACGACCTCAGGGCGGTGCTAGGGCGACTGGCACGGGAGATGCTCAGGCAGGGAACCACGACGTTCGAGTGCAAGTCGGGCTACGGGCTGACGGTCAGGGACGAGGCCCGCTCCCTGGAGATCGCGCGCGAGGTGACACCCGAGGTCACTTACCTGGGCGCGCACGTCGTGCCCGCCGAGTACGCCGAGGATCCAGCCGGGTACGTGGACCTCGTCTGCGGCCAGATGCTCGACGCGTGCGCGCCGCACGCGCGCTGGGTCGACGTCTTCTGCGAGCGTGGCGCGTTCGACGGGGACCAGGCCCGCGCGATCCTCGCGGCCGGGGCGTCCAGGGGGCTGTTGCCCCGGGTGCACGCCGGCCAGCTGGGACCCGGGCCCGGAGTCAGGGTGGCAGTGGAGTCCGTCGCCGCGTCGGCGGACCACTGCACGTTCCTGACCGACGCGGACGTGGCCGCGCTCGCCTCCTCGGGCACGGTGGCCACGCTGCTGCCGGGCGCGGAGTTCGGCACCCGCCAGCCCTACCCCGACGCGCGGCGGCTGCTTGATGCCGGGGTGACGGTGGCGCTCGCGACCGACTGCAACCCCGGTTCCTCCTTCACCTCAAGCATGCCGTTCTGCGTGGCGATCGCCGTGCGCGACATGAACATGACCACTGCCGAGGCCGTCTGGGCGGCGACCGCCGGTGGCGCGCGGGCGCTGCGCCGCCTCGATGTCGGTTACCTGGCCCCGGGCGCGCGGGCCGACCTGGTCATCCTCGATGCCCCTTCGCACGCCTACCTCGCCTACCGGCCTGGTGTCCCGCAGGTCCACGCCGTGGTCACGGCGGGTCGGCTGGCCTGGACGCCGGCCTTAGCGGGCCGGCGTCCAGGGCGATAGCGAGCCGCGGGAGCCTAGGAGGCTGAGCCGCCCTCAAACGGAGTGAAGCTGAATTGCGACGAGGGCAGGATCATCGACGAGACGTTGAATCGCTTCGGCAGCAGGTTGAACTGGGCCATGACGTCGGCCACGCGCTGGATCCGGGTCTCATCGATGCCGATCGGGTACGTGTTCAGTGCCATGACCGCGGCGATAGACGCGGGCACCTGCCCGAACGCGGCCGCCGGGAGCTTGCTGCCCGGGCTGGCCTTGATGTTCTCGAATGCCTGCTCGACCGCGGTGCGGTTGGTGTCGGCGATCTCCTGGCCCTCCTCAAGCGCGGCGAGGAAGCGGTCCAGGGTGTTGGGGTTCTTCTCGGCCCACTGCTTGGTGACCACGTAGCCCTCGACCGGGAACTGCGAGGCCGCGCCCTGGTCCAGGTCAACCAGGGGCACCATGCCGTTGTTCTGCTCGGCCAGGCTGGCGAACGGCTCGGGCAGCGTGGCGGCGGCGTACGGGCTGCCGCCCTTGGCCACCTCGCCTGCCATGGTCGGGAAGGCGATGGGGTCCGCCGGGAAGTTCACCTCGGACGAGCTGTAGCCGCTGGCGTTGTTGACCTTGATCCCGTAGCCAGATAGCACGATCTCGTCGAGCAGGAAGTCGATGTTGTCCGGCGCGTTCACCGCGATCGTCTTGCCCCTGAGCTGGGCCAGCGTCTTGATGTCCGAGTTGCCCGGCGTGTAGATGACCTGGGCGCCCTTGGTCATGACCGAGCCCTCGGCGACGATCTCGAGCGGAGCGGCGTGCAGCGCCGCCGCGTCGATGTAGGAGACGTAGTTACCACCGCTGATGTCCAGCTGGCCGGACTCCTGGGATGAGATCGCGGTCTCTGAGCTGGTCTCGGGCGTGTAGTTGATCGTCAGCCCCTCCCGGGCGAACAGGCCCTCGTTCATCGCCACGAAGAAGCCGGCCGAGTCCATGGCGGGCACCACGCCGACGTTCAGTGTGGTCTTCTCCGCCGGGCCGTACTTGGGGAGGGAAGCTGCTGTGGTAGTGCTGGTGCCGCCGCCGGATGAGCAGCCAGCCGCGGCGAGCGCGACGGTGGCAGTGACAGACGCGACGCGCAGCCACTTGCCGGTCCTACCGGTCATGGAAACCCCTTACCTGAGCGGGTGCTACCTCGGCAGGCGACGGGTGGGGACGTTGCGGGGCGTATCCGGCTGATCGCGAAAAGTCCCCACGAAAGCCGCCTCATGCGCTCACGAAGCATAGGGGACGAGGGTGTGACCATATGCCCCTTTTGGGGAAAAAGGGGGCAGGCTGACGCTGTCCCCGCGGCCTGCCCAGGCGCCGGGCAGCGGGAACGGGACGACCGCGGCGGGCTAGCCGATCATCCCTGGCTCAGTCTGGGTCATGTTGCTGATGTTGTAAGGCTTCTTCAGGCCAGGCTCCAGGCCGAACTCGAACATCGCGTTGGAGACCCGCTGCATCGTGGGCACGTCCATGGTCAGTGGGTAGGTGTCCAGTGTCATCAGGGCGGCGATCTGCTTGGCGACCGCCTCCGGAATCGCGTTGGGCACCAGGGTGTTGGAGACCAGCGAGGCCTCCACCTGAGACCGGTCGACGTCGGCCTTCTGCTGGCCCTCCTGGAGGGCGTGCAGGAAGGCCGCGACCGTGTTGGGGTGAGTCTGGACCCACGTCTGGGTGCCGATGTAGGTCCCGATAGGGAAGTTGGTCAGTGAGGCCGAGTCGAAGTCGGCGATCTTCACCGCGCCGAGTTGCTGCTCGGCGATCGTCCCGAACGGCTCGGGCAGCCAGGCCGCGTCGATCGCGTGTTTTTGCAGGTCGGTGATGAGCGCGCCGAACGGGTTGAAGTTCTTCCCCGCGGGTGTGGGCACGAAGAGGCTGACATCGTTGAGCTGGTAGCCGTGGTCCTGCAGCAGGGACCCGATGAGCAGCGTGCCGATGTTCTTCGCCGTGTTAACGCCGACCCTGGGCTTGGGCCTGGCCGTGGCCAGGTTAGCCACCGACTTAATCGGCGAGTCGGGCAGCACGTACAGGCCCTGATTGCCCGGTTGCATCTGCGACCCGTTGGCGATGATGCGCAGGTTGACCTGGCCTGCGATCTGGGCCTGGATGAACGACACGTAGTTGCCCGCGACCAGCTGCGCCTTGCCGTCCTTCAGGTCCGGTATGGCGAGCTCGCCGCCACCGGTGGGCTCGATATTGACGGTGAGGCCCTCCTGGGCGAAGTAGCCGAGGTCCTTGGCGATGTACAGGCCTGCCTCGTCCGCCGTCGGCACTGCCTCCACCGTGATGGTGTGCGCCTCCAGTGGCCCGGTCGGCCCGGGGATCGTCAGCGCGGACGTGACGGCGGCGGAGCCGGAAGAATCGCTGCTGCCTGAGTACGAGCATGAGGCAAGAGCGGTGAGCGCGCAGAGCGCGGCCACGGGGACGGCGAGATAGGCCCGCTTGCCCGCGCGACGTGACTGACCAATCAGCATTGAGCCCCTCCATGGACCTGGCACCCGAATCCTAAGCATTCGGCGGGTGATCAATGCCGTTGAATTAAGGTCTTGCCGATTAGCTGTCCACATATCCACTGGCCGTGGCGTAAAAAACTGTGGATAACCTAGTTCGGGTTGCCTTCCGGATGCTCTTGCCTTACGTTAGCCCAATGGCCAAGGTGGATCTTGCTAAGGACAGTAGCCCTTCCTCTCTTGTCGACGCCATTGGCATCGG